>Ga0315314_1001192_pt1 | contig 24099 bp, 19 predicted proteins | sample TDP9_MG_FD_203631 | JGI IMG/M metagenome (GOLD analysis project Ga0315314, IMG submission 203631) | Freshwater sediment microbial communities from Lake Towuti, South Sulawesi, Indonesia - TDP9 | ecosystem: Environmental > Aquatic > Freshwater > Lake > Sediment | place: Indonesia: South Sulawesi... | reverse complement strand
CAACAACTATTGATGCAAACAACACAGTACATTCGAATTTGAGCCTTTACGCATCAGGTGAAAACGAAGATTCTTGTTCATGCAACTATAATTTATTGGTAGAATTCCTTCGCCACATCGTTTAGATGTAGTTTAAGGAGCGTTTCTTTTAATGGAAAACCAGTCTGGCCGGAACCCCTCGCTCGTCTTCCCGGTGGATATAATTAGGATGCGTCCATCCGTGCTCTACCATCGAAGTCCTATGACTCACGTAGCCCTCCACATGTCAGGTATGAGGTGACTGAGCGCCTAAGAACTCGAGAAAGCTTGATGAGCGGGTGCACGGGCTCTTAGGTGTTTAGAACAGAACTCTATGAGCTGGGGCAACGTGGGATGCGCTCCAGCCGGACTTGAAATGTAGTAGGCGGCCACCGCGTTTGCCAAGGTTAGCCTGCACTGGTCTGGAAGGGCAAGAGCGTCGCCGAAGATGTTTCCAGCGTTCCAAGCATCCCCTGCTCCCGTAGCCCTCAAAACAGGAACCTTGAAGGCGGGGACGATGACCTCAGTTTTTCGGGTGAAGGATCCCGTGAAGGTTGTTGTGTGGAGGTCGATTCGGGCTGAGAGGTTCCTTGCCAAGATTCTTGCGCACTCCTTGGCTAACTCGTCGGGTTTCAACCTTTCTCGAAGGCTCTTCACTTCCTCGCTTAGTTGGGAGGCGTACCAAACAGCCTCGTTTTCGTTGACGCTAAATATGTCTATGAGGTTTCCGAGGAGAACCCTTCTCACCAGCCTCGGAACGTCCTCTTTCTTCGGATTTGGGTCAGAGGTGTCGTAGTAGGTTTTTCCTCTTCCCCTTTCCCTTACGTGACGGAAAATCTCTTCAGCCAGCTCGGTTCCCCAGCGTCGCGTTGAGGCCCAATGGAACACGCACACGTAGTCAGCCTCCCGCAGAAGCTGAAAATCCTCAGGGGTGAGGTCGTCTAAACCGAAGTTGGGCAGGGACCCAACATCGCTCATCATCACGTTCACCCTTTCACCTTCATGGGTCAGCTCAAAGGCGGTGGTGATCGCCATCGTCCCATAGGTTTTCACGTGAGAAAGATCCACGCCTAAAGGTTCTAGGTAAAACTTGAGTAAATGGCGCCCAAGGGGGCTTGTGTTGATGATAGGATAGACCCTTGCTCCGAGGGCGGCTAGAGCGGCGGCGGTGTTTGCCGCGTTTCCACCCCTTAACTCCATCTGCCTGACCCCGTGGATGCTGCCTCCCTTTCTTTTAGCAACTTCAGCGACAACCCTAGAAAAACGCTTAATGTCCCCTTCATAGGTTATCATGCGGTCTAGGAAAAAGTCGGGCATGACCACCATGCTAAACTCCCTCGGTGGCTTTAGCATTTCCAACAAACGAAGCAACTCTTCCAAGTGTTGCGAAAGCGACGTATCTAACCCTCCAAGATTCGATGTCCCTTTACAATAAAGAACTAGAGGGGTTAAATTTCTTATTCATTTTCAACGATACAGATGCCGAGTCTTCTTGGCAATACCTAGAAAACTGTTGGCGCTTTAGCCCATAGAAAAAGAGAGAGAAAACCAGCCACCGCAATGTTTTCAGGTGGTGAATAAATCAACGCCGACTAGTTTAAATACGTTGCCAGAAGAAACTTACACGTCAATGAAATGGGAGGGCATGTTGAGGGTGAAAACCATGGAGGAAAAAGTTCAAGAGCTTAGAGAAATGGTGGAAAAAGCGAAACTGGGCGGTGGAATGGAAAAGATCGAAAAACAACATAAGGCAGGCAAGTTGACGGCGCGTGAGAGGATAGAGAAACTCCTCGACCCTAATAGCTTCGTTGAGCTGGATCCGTTCGTTGCTCACCGATGTACAGAGTTTGAAATGGACAAGAGGAAAGGGCTAGGAGACGGGGTGATCACAGGATACGGAACAATTGACGGAAGACTAGTATACCTTTTCGCTCAGGACTTCACCTTCTTAGGCGGGTCTCTCGGCGAGATGCACGCCAAAAAGATTTGCAAAGTGATGGAGTTGGCGATGAAAATGGGGGTGCCGTTCATTGGACTGAACGACTCAGGCGGGGCGAGAATTCAAGAGGGCGTCGATTCCCTCGCTGGTTACGGCGACATCTTTTATAGAAACGTGATGGCTTCAGGGGTGATTCCTCAGATATCTATCATAATGGGTCCCTGCGCCGGTGGCGCAGTATATTCTCCGGCTCTAACAGACTTCGTACTTATGGTGGAGAAAACGAGCTTCATGTTCATTACGGGTCCGAGGGTTATAAAGGAAGTGACTGGCGAAGAAGTCACGCCTGAGGAGCTCGGCGGACCTAAGGCTCAGGCTACACTCAGCGGGGTAGCTCATTTCACCGCAGAGAACGAAGAAGAATGCTTACAAATGGTCAAAAGGCTTCTGGGCTATCTGCCGTCGAATAACCTAGAAGACCCCCCAGTGGTGGAGATCGGTGACTCCCCAGACAGGATGGACAAGGAGCTTGCAAATATAATTCCGACGGATCCTAGGAAAGCATATAACGTGTACGAGATAATTGAACGAGTGGTCGACAAAGAAACCTTTTTTGAAGTTCATAGGCACTTTGCGCCCAACGCTATTGTGGGTTTTGCGCGATTGAATGGTCGGAGTGTCGGGATCATAGCTAATCAACCAAAGGCATACGCTGGGTGCCTAGACATTGATTCCTCGGATAAAATAAGCAGATTTGTGAGATTTTGTGACGCCTTTAACATACCTTTGATCACCTTTCAGGATGTCCCTGGCTATCTACCTGGCGTGAAGCAAGAACATGGGGGAATTATAAGGCACGGAGCCAAAATCATATACGCATACTCAGAGGCGACCGTTCCAAAAATCACAGTGATCTTGCGCAAGTCTTACGGAGGAGCATATGTCGCAATGAGCAGCAAGCACTTAGGGGCAGACATGGTGTTCGCGTTACCCACGGCTGAAATAGCGGTCATGGGACCTGAAGGCGCCGTAGAGATCGTGTTCCAAAGCCTCCTAGCGGAAAAACCCGAAGCGAAGGAGGAATTAATTACCGAGTATAGGACGAAATTCGCTAACCCCTATGTTGCCGCCTCACGAGGATATATTGACAGCGTCATAGAACCCCATGAGATGAGACCTCGGTTAATCAATGCGCTGGAAATGCTGTTAAGCAAGAGGGAAGTTCAATTTCGGGTGTCACGCAAACACGGAATCATTCCAGTATAAGTCTCCAGCCTTTAAGGCCGCCGATAACACTCCAATATTTCCGTGATACTCAGCCTTTCCGGATTAGCGTAAACGTTTAGGACGGCAACTTCAGCTTTACTTTTGTCTTTCACATAGCTCTAGCAATGCGCCCTTTGTGCTTCCGGGGTGCAGGAAAGCAATTCTTAATTTATGAGCCCCTATTCTTGGTTTTTCGTCTATGAGCTGCACTTCGCTTCTTTTCAATTCCTGTAAAGCCCTTTCAATTCCGTCGACTTCGAAGGCTACATGGTGGATTCCCTCTCCCCTCTTCGCGATGAATTTAGCGATGGGTCCCTCCGGGTCAGTGGATTCCAGTAGTTCGATTCTGGTTTCCCCTACGGGGATAAACGCGATCTTAACTTTTTGATCTTTAACCTCTTCGAATCCTTCCACCTCTAGGTGTAAGGCTTCTCTGTAAAATCTTAAAGCGTCGTTTAGGTCCTTCACGGCAATACCGATGTGGCTAATCTTCTTTATCATCCGGATCACCTCAAAGCTCTTTCTTCATCTGCACGTTTTCATTAATATACTTTACAATAGTTTGAATAGGGGTGCCAGGCCCAAAGACCTCTGCTATTCCAGCCTGTTTCAGCGCTAAAATATCCTCCTCCGGTATTATGCCCCCTCCAATCACCAACACGTCACCCATTCCCCTTTCTTTAAGAAGTCTCGTTATCTTGGGGAACAAGGTCATGTGGGCACCGGATAGGATGCTCAAACCCACCACATCGACGTCCTCCTGCACGGCTGCTTCCACGACTTGCTCTGGAGTCTGACGTATTCCGGTGTAGATTACCTCCATCCCAGCGTCTCTCAAGGCCCTAACCATGACCTTGGCGCCTCTATCGTGGCCGTCCAAACCGGGTTTTGCCACCAATACCCTTATCCTTCTTTCTAAACCCAACTCGATTCCTCCAGCTTGGTTGTCTCTAAACGATGGTCTCCGCCTTATACTCGCCAAACGCCTCTCTTAATGTGTCAGAGATTTCTCCATTGGTTGCGTAGGCTTTCACCGCTTTAAGCATGAACGGCATCAAGTTATCGTTTCCGTCCGCGGCTTTTCGAAGTTTTTCGAGGGCTTCCTTGACTTTCTTTCCGTCCCTTTCCGCTCTTACTCTTCTTAGCCGCTCAACCTGCCTTCTTTCTGCCTCAGGGTCCACCTTCAAAAGTTTTATTGGCACCTTGGCCTCGGTGATAAACTCATTTACGCCCACGACTATCCTTTCCTTGCCTTCCACATCCTTTTGATATTCATAGGCACTATCAGCGATCTGCTTCTGATAGAAGCCCCTCTGAATGGCGGCCATTGCCCCGCCCATAGCATCTACTTTCTGGATATATTCCATGGCCTCTTCTTCGATTTTGTTGGTTAAAGACTCCACAAAGAACGACCCGCATAGGGGGTCGACGGTGTTGGTCACCCCGCTCTCGTGGGCGATAATCTGCTGAGTTCTCAGGGCGGTTATTACAGCGGTTTCAGAGGGTAGGGCTAGAGCTTCGTCAAAGGAGTTGGTGTGCAAAGACTGAGCACCACCGAGCACGGCGGCCAGTGCCTGCATCGTCACTCTCACAATGTTGTTGTAGGGCTGTTGGGCGGTTAGGGTGCAACCGGATGTTTGCACATGGTATCTCAAAAGCATGGAACTCAGATCTTTAGCGCCAAATCTCTCTTTCATGATTTTGGCCCACAGTCTCCTCGCGGCTCTAAATTTGGCGATTTCTTCAAAAAAGTCGTTGTGGCATGCGAAGAAGAAGGAAACTCTGGGGGCGAAGTCGTCTATAGGCAGTCCTCTTTTCATGGCGGCTTCCACGTATGCGATGCCATTCGCTAAGGTGAAGGCTAGCTCTTGAACCGCGGTTGCCCCCGCCTCTCTCATGTGATATCCGCTTACGCTTATCGCGTTGAATCTAGGGGCGTTCTTTTGGCAATATTCAATAATGTCCACGGCAAGTCTCATGGAAGCCTCGGGAGGATATATGTAGGTGCCGCGGGCCACGTACTCCTTCAAGATGTCGTTTTGAACGGTGCCAGCCACCTTACTGAGGGGTACCCCTTGTTTCTCGGCTAAAGCGATGTACATAGCCAACACCTGGGGAGCCGTAGAGTTGATGGTCATGGATGTGCTTACCTTGTCTAGGGGGATTCCGTCAAAAAGAATTTCCATGTCTCTCAAGGAGCTTACGGGGACACCTACCCTGCCAACCTCCCCGCTTGCTATAGAATGATCGGAGTCGTACCCGATTTGGGTGGGCAGATCAAAGGCGACGCTTAAGCCGGTTTGCCCTTGCTCAAGGAGATACTTGTATCTTTGGTTGGATTCTTCAGCGGTGCCAAATCCGGCATACTGCCGCATGGTCCATAATCTGCCCCTGTACACGGTTGCGTAAACCCCTCTAGTGAAGGGGAACTCGCCGGGAAATCCTAGATCCTCCGCGTAGTCGAGGTCTTCCACGTTCATTGGGGTGTATAATCGTTGGATAGGCATGCCTGACACTGTTGTGAATTCCGGTTGACGTTCCGGGAACCTTGCAAGAGTCTTGTTTAAGGTGTCTCTTTCCCAACGCTCTTGCTCTTTTACGATGGAAGTCAATTTCTGTTTGTCAAACATCCCATTCCATCCCGATCTTTACATGGTCTATTCTATTTGGGAGATATAAAGGAAATATGCTTTACGCCGAGGCTACACCTTAAGTAGTTTAACCCTTATAATTACACGCGGCTGCCCGGAGGAAACGGTGTGCCCCGAAAGTATAACATTGTGGTTTTGCCGGGTGACGGAGCCGGTGGCGAGGTGGTGCCCGAGGCGGTGAAGGTTCTTGAAGCCGCTGAAGAGGCCACAACAGGCCTTAAGTTGGAGTTTCAGGAGTTTGAGTGTGGAGCCCACTATTGGCTAAAGACGAAAAAGAAGGAAGAGTGGCCGGCGGAAGCGTTTCAAGCCTGCAAGGAGTCGTCGGCGATCTTGTTTGGGGCAGTAGGCTTGCCAGAAGCTGTAAGGCCTGATGGAACCATGGTGGGAGCCGACATCGTTTTTGGGATACGCTTTGGTCTAGACCTCTACGCAAACGTTAGACCGGTAAAACTCTATCAAGGTGTTGAGTGTCCTGTTAGTGGGAAAAAGTCGGGAGACGTCAACTTTGTTATAGTGAGGGAAAACACTGAGGACTTATACTCACCAATACGGGGAACACTCACCCGAGGGGGTGAGACCGAACTCGCGGTGGACGTAAGAATCGTGACGCGGAAGGGGGCCGAGAGAGTCATTAAATACGCCTTTGAGCTGTGCGGTCGCAGGAAAGGCGCGCCGCTAGATGGCAAACACCGAGTTACCTGCGTGGACAAAAGCAATGTCTTGCGAGGCTGCGTCTTCTTTAGGAACATCTACAATGAGGTTGCAAAGAGTTATACTGGCATTGAGAGAGACTACGCCTACGTCGACGCCGTTACCCAGTGGATGATCCGGCGTCCAGAGTTCTACGACGTTATTGTCACCACGAACATGTTCGGCGACATCATCACCGACCTAGCTTCTGTCCTCCAAGGCGGGATGGGCATGGCTCCCGCGGGCAACATCGGACACCAACACGCCATGTTTGAGCCTATACATGGGTCTGCGCCTCGAATCGCTGGCAAGAAGGTGGCAAACCCTATTGCCGCTATCCTTTCCGCGAAAATGATGCTCGAGTGGATAGCAGAAACCCGTGATGATGAGGCTCCTAAAAGGGCCGCGGAAAAAATTGAGAAGGCAGTTGAACGCGTGTTAATGGAAGGGAAGGTTAGAACCTACGACTTAGGGGGCGAATCCTCAACAACGGAAGTGGGTGACACCATCGCAGATGCCGTCAGAAAAATGACGAAAAGCGATTCTTAAGTCCATCTGAGATCGGTCTTGCACAAGATTCGGCGAAACCTTAGCCTGCTTGACCAGTGCTACAACCCACTGAAAACCTAAGTCAAAATAAGAGGTGATTTGTGTTCTTCTCAACAATCATACCCAGCAGATTTAATTGCCTATGAACATAACCTAAATGGTGTGGTGTGAGAAAATGATGGAGATATATCCTTGGTGGAGTGAAAAACAGAAGAATCTGGCTGAGGAAGCTAAGAAATTCGCTGATGAAAACATACCGCGCGGAGAGGAGATAGCATGGACAAGAGAGTTTCCATCAGACCTTGTAAAAAAAGTGAGTAAAAGAGGATGGTTTGGAGCCGTAATCCCAAAGGAATACGGAGGCATGGACGTAGGCGTAACTGGCTCCTGCATCGTAGTCGAGGAGCTTAGTCGCATATGCGATGCCCTAGCCGATGGTTACGCGGTAACCATGTTCGGCGGTATAGAACAGCTCATAAAGTTCGGCAACGATGAACAGAAGAGGAGATGGTTACCACGAGTTGCCAAGGATGGAATGTTAGCAGCGATATGTATCACAGAACCCCTTGTTGGGTCCGACGCCGCTGGCATAGAAACGACGGCGATACGTGAGGGTGATGTGTACATAATCAACGGAAAGAAGAGGTTTATAAGCAATGCCGGTGTGGCCGGCATGTACCTCGTGTATGCCAAGACGAGTGATCGCCCCGAGGATAAAGCCAGCTATAAACACCTCAGTGCCTTCATCGTTGAGAAGGGCATGCCCGGCTTTACAGTTGAGAGGATAAATGAGCTGTCCGGGTGGATTGGTTATCCCAATGGATATCTGGACTTTGACAACGTAGAAGTGCCCGTTAAGAACAGAATAGCAGCCGAGGGTGATGGCTGGAATGTGCTGGTGGATGGACTAAACTTCGAGAGAACCCTTTTTAGCGCTAGAATGCTGGGTCCCATGCGAGAAGCCCTACGGTATGCAGTTGGGCATGCTCAGCGGCGAGTTCAATTCGATAGACCCACCATCGAAGCTCAAGTCAACCAGTTCAAGATCGCCAACATGATCTCAAGATTGCGAACTGCCCGCTTACTCGTGTATCACGCAGCCCACCTGATAGACATAAAAGCGGAGGTAGTGTTGGAGGCAACCAACGCCAAGCTCTTCACCTCGGAGGCCTACGGGGAGATCATGACCGACGCGGTTCAGGTCATGGGCGGAGACGGCTGGACAAGGTTCTACCCAATTGAGACTTTCATGAGAGACGCGAAGGTCTACGAAGTAGGCGCCGGAACCAGCGAGGTTATGAGAATGGTCCTTTACAGATGGGGAACAAGAGCCATGGCCGAAGAGTTGAAGATGCCACACCGACGCATGCACCCAAAACTGGGGGTTCCCATTTCCAGCACCGAACCATTATCCATTGCCGAAGTCGACGAGAAAGCAGTGCTTGAGATGCTCGCAGAGGACTATAGGGCCAACCCAGGTCTCTACATGAGCCGAGAAGACATGAAGGAGCGGCTGACTATACGCGACGAGCAACTGGACAAGCTGCTAACATCACTGGAGGCGAAGGGCCTCGTTAAGCTGCACAGAGATAGACGCCGCGCCGTCGTCTTAGCAAAAGCGACATATAGAGGGTTAAGGGAAGCAAGGCCGCCCGAATATTACAGATGGTTCCCGGAGTGGATAAAAAGGGAACACCTCTTCTAACGTCGCTTCCTCCTAGAACTCAGAAATATCACTAAGGTCTATGTGCGTTATCGTCTAGATAGCGAGGTAACTGCAAAACTATACAAAATTAGCCTCCGCCGAAGGGGACCGTGATCATCACCACATCCCCATCTTTTAACACGACGTTCGTTTTCCTAACACTCTTTCCGTTCACCATGACAACGACCTCTCGACTGATTTCTCCCCTCTCTGAATTAATGATGTCGTCAAAGGGCTCTCCGTATCTTCTCGCCAACTTATTTATAAGGTCCTTGAGGGTGGAGCCCGAGTCGATCTCTTCCGAAATCTCCCTCTGACCAACTGTCTCCCTGAATGTGGCGTGGAACAAAACCCTTACGTGTTGTGCCATCAATCTTCACAAGCGTGTCTCGCTTACTCACTAGATATAAAGGTTACGATGTTGTTTGCAGATGCTCACCAAAGTTTTAAATAGCGATTACATTCCATTTCGTCACGACCACGCTATTAATCGTTATTGATGGGAGAAGTATGAAGGCAGCGGTGTTTTATGGCCCTGGTCAGCCCCTTAAGTTGGAGGAAGTGCCCACTCCGGAAATCGGCCCCGAAGAAGCCCTCGTGAAGGTTGCTGCTTGTGGTGTGTGCCACACCGACCTCCACTACCTCGACCGCGTGCCTACCTTCAAAAAGCCGCCACTGATCCTTGGGCACGAGGCTTCTGGAACCGTGGTGGATGTTGGCGAGAAGGTAAGTAGGGTTGGGAAGAATGACAGAGTCCTCATTCCACCGGTCCTTGCGTGCGGGGTGTGCCACAACTGTGGCATCGGGCGAGGAAACATATGCCAGAGCATGGTCATGATTGGAAACACTGTGGACGGCGCGTACGCTGAGTACATCAAGGTTCCAGCTAAAGACCTAATCCTTCTGCCCCCGGAAATACCGCTTGAGGAGGCTTCCATAATATCCGATGCCATGTCCACCCCCTACCACGCCATCAAGAACAGGGCGGGAATTCGACCCGGCGACTCCGTTATCATTTATGGGTGCGGCGGCGTGGGCCTAAACGCGGTTCAAATAGCCGCCGCCTCTGGTGCCTCCGTGATAGCTGTCGATGTTATAGACGAGAAACTGAGACTGGCAATAGAGTTGGGAGCCACCGCGGTCATTAACGCAAGAAAGGAGGATCCAATAAAGGCGGTGCGAAAAATCATGAAAGGGGGAGTCGACGTAGCGGTGGAGGCTATAGGTAACCCAGACGTTATGAGGCAGGCGTTTGGGAGCGTGAAGGAGGGCGGTCGCGTTGTAATCGCGGGGTACGCAGACAAGGATCTCTGTATCAGCGCCGCCCGTCTCATGTTCCGGGAAATCGAGGTTGTCGGTTCTCTGGGATGCAGCGCCGCCGACTTTCCGCCGCTAGTGGATTTGGTTCGTAGGGGCAGATTGAGACTGTTGGTTTCGGACAAGATGCCGCTCGATCAGGTAAATGAAGCGCTCAAGATGTTAAGGGAAGGAAAAATCTTTACAAGGGCCATCGTCATACCCTGAGAACATAGGAGTCAAAAGTTGATTAAAAGCAAGCATAAAAGGCACAAAACCTATGAGAGGTTAGTGCCAAGTCAGAGCTTGCGTAGATCTGATCATACGAGAAAGCTCTTTGAAACGTTGACCCTTCCTCTGCGCGCGCTCATTAACTCTTTCTAACATATCATGCAAACAAAATCAAAATTATTGCAATCAAAATTAACCATGAATAAATATTCCAATTAATCATTGCTGTAAAGAGTAAGAGTATAACTACGATTGCAGTTAAGATATGGTCTCTAGTCATTTTGTTCATAAACATACTATACTATGCACTCATATAATTTTGACTCACTAATCAACATGCTCCCGAGGAAAACAGCGCGCGCTGGTTCTCCGCATAAGCATTTCAGAGACTTTGAGACAGATTCGAGTCCGACTCATGTATCCTCAGCTTCTCCAACAACATGCGTATTTGACGATATAGATCAACCTCTCGTCCCGTTTTCTCACGAATCCTGTCACACTCTGCATCCAGCGCTTCTAGGGTTTTCTCCATCCTCTTTAAGCTAACAGAAAACCCCGCATTAACCTAGTTTCTGTCAAGCCTCTAACCCGTATGCGCTTAAGCTTTCGACCTTCTCTGCAGTCATAAAAAACAAGAGTATCCCAAAAATCGAACAACACTCCTCTAACCAATCTTGTAGCTCTTCCTTGAACAGCCGTCTATAAGAGGGCTTCAAAGCATAAATAATCTGTGGTTGGAATCGGGCAACGTCGGTGAGGGTTATTAAGCCTAGCCTTCCGTGTGGTTCTACTACAGGCAGTTTCTTGATTTTCATTTTGGACATTAGGAACCCTTCAAACCCGTGCAGAGGAGACCGATACAAACAACTCTTAAATCTTTATATCGACAACATCCCAATCAGAGAATGAATGCTTAAGTTGGACAAGCGAGAAACCAGCAAATGGGCGCAGAGGATAATCCTGACAAGATCGATAGAGCTCAATTGCGCCGTGCTCTGGGGCTACGTGAGGCCGTGGCGCTAGGAGTTGGTGGCACAATTGGTGGAGGGATCTTCGTTCTTGTGGGCGCGGCCGCAGAGCAGGCGGGGCCAGCTGCACTCTTGTCTTTCGCTATTGCTTTCCTTGCTTCTTTGCTTATCGCACTACCTTATGCTGAGTTAGCTTGTCGCTATCCACTTGCAGGTGGCGGTTACACCTTCACGCGGGTAGTCTTCGGTCGTAGTTGGGGGTTTATGATGGGTTGGGGTTACTGGGGTGCTTACATCTTTGTAAGCGGATACGTAACTCTTGGCTTCGGAGGATACCTGCAGGTAATAACGGGAATCCCACTCATTTACGGTGCGCTAGCACTTGTAACAGTAAGCACAGCAATCAATCTGGTTGGTGTGCGCATTTCTGGTAAAGTGCAGACTACTGTAGTTTTGCTGGCGATTGGAGCCTTGGTCGGCTTTGCACTGACAGGGTTGCCTTATGTCGAGCCAAACAATCTCTCGCCTTTCTTTCCCCATGGAATCAGCGGCGTATTAACCGCGGCACTGCTTGCTTTCCTTGCGTTTGGTGGCTTTGACATGGTGGCCGCTGCGGGTGAAGAAGTTGCAACGCCTGAGCGCAATCTGCCATTAGCGATTCTTTTTACCATGGGCGCTGTACTCGGGCTGTATTTGCTTGTAACATATGTGTCCGTCGGCGTCCTCCCTTGGAATCAACTTGGTGAGTCACGTGCACCGTTATCCGATGCGGCAGCTCGTTTCCTTGGTTCAGTATATGGCCCTAAATTGATTGCTTTGGCCGCGGTTTTCACAACAGCGGCAACGGGTAACGCGGTGCTTGTTGTGACTTCACGGATAGCTTTCGCGATGTCTCGTGACGGTCTCCTACCGAGAGTTCTGTCGCGTGTTCATAAGTCGACCGGTGTACCTTGGATGGCGGTTCTTTTAGACGGGGCTTTGCTTGCGCTTGTCGCACTCACAGGATCGGTAGCATTTGCGGTTGCTGCCGGCGGCTTTCTGTACACGCTATCCTTCATCTTTCCGTTAACTGCTTTGGTAGTACTGCGACGCCGTAATAGTGGACAGGTAAAGCCATCCTTCCACACGCCTGCAGCACACCTAGTGCTTCCACTAGCGTTCGCCGCCTCCTTAGTTCTTCTTGTAGCGAGCGGGGAGACTGGTATACTGGCCGGTCTAACTTGGCTGGCCTCCGGTCTAATTGTTTACTGGACTGCGAAGATCTTTCGGAAAAGCTTCAAGAAAGAAAAAGGAGGAAAAGGCATACCGAATGTCCTGTGAGATTCCTTGGCCCTCATGAGCTGATTTCACCCCATTTTCTTTAGCCTACTAGCAAAAGTAAGCATCCATGGGGCTCCAAGCAAGTACTCAATAGAGAAGGTTGCTTAAGTTGCATGATACCAAACAAGTGAAGCCCACTTGGCGGCATGAAAGAAGGGGGCCGAATCGGTTTTACGGAGGAGTTGGTACTTTTTTTTCCTTAAAATATGGTATAACTTTCTCTGCGAAGAGTTTGAGCGTATCCCTCAATATGTCTGGCCTGACAAAGAAGTTCACGACAAAGTGCCGCGTCCCCGCCTTCACATACTTCTCAATCCCATCGATGACGTTGTCTGGTGAACCGAAGAAAACTGGTGCTTTGTCTAGGATATCATCCGGTAGTCGTTTCGCTTTCTCCAGAAGCGCCATCATGTTCTCTAGTTTCATAACAAGCCTAAATGTCATGTCGTATTCATCGGTTACATCGTAACCCAGCCTTCTGAGAATCCTAGGTCTCGTTAAGAAGTAGATCTTTGCTGGCAGCGCAATCATCTGTCTAGCTTCGTCAAAGCTTTTAGCCACAACCGTGAAGGTGAAAAGAGCGGGTTCAATCTTTGCAGGATCCCTACCTACCTCCTTAGCCATGTCACCGATTTTCTTAAGTCCTTGAGCATATTCCTCCGGAAACATGCTTGCCGGAATCCAGCCGTCGCCAAGCTTAGCAACCATTTTCATAGTCATGGGCGAGTTGGCAGCCATCCATACGGGTGGATGCGGCTTTTGGACTGGCTTGGGCTGTAGAAAAGCTTCATTTACGTGATAGTATTCGCCATTGAAACTAGAGATATCTTCGGTCCACAGCTTTTTTATGACGACGATAGCCTCACACGTCCTTCTGATAAGCTTCTCCATTTTTATTCCAAAGGGGATTAGATTCATTGCTTCGCCAATTCCCACGCCAAGGATGGCTCTACCCTCCGATATAGTGTCGCAGGTTGTAACCATCTGAGCCAGCGATGAAGGGTGATGTCTATAGGTGTCGCCAACACAAGTCCCTAGTCCAATTTTCTTTGTCTTCGTGGCGATGGCGGACAGAACCGTCCAAGCTTCCAATGCATCCCATCGTTTTATTCCAAACCCAACGGTGTGATCCGGCATCCAGAACGAGTTAAAGCCAATGTTCTCGACATACATTGCGAGCTCAGATATTAACTCCCATGGATAAGGAGCACTCTCAAAACCAAACTTTATCTCGGTACTCAAAACCTTCACCATCACTTTACCAGATAACGTCAAAGTTCTTTTTAAATTAGCAGGAAAGTTTTATTTTTTATACACCTAGAGATCGTTGGCAAAAGAGGATTATAAAAGTCTGGTACGTAAGTGGTAGAAGCACACGAGAAAGGCTCCCGGATTTTATTAAATGCCTAGCAACATTAAAAGTCTCAAAAAGCATATTTAAGATAGCCTTAAAAACAGGTGAGAAAGTCGGTGACTCCCTTAAGGATTGTAGTGCTTGGAGGTGGAATTGCTGGGTTAATGGCGGCTTCCGCCGCAAAAAGGATACGCGTCGACTCAGAAGTTACGATTTTCGACGAAGAGCCCCTAACCTATAAACGCCCGGCTTTAACATTCATCATCGGAGGGGGAGTCAAAGGTCCTAAAGAAATTTTGATGTTCCCTCCAAGCTACCTATCTTCCTTAGGCATTAAAATGCAAAATAACGTTCGGGTAACAGAGATAAATGCTAAAGATAACTTGGTTAAGTACTGTGATTCTCGAGGCTCAACGAAGACAATGAGCTATGACAGATTGATTTTGGCAACTGGTGGTTACGCACCGAAACCAATGTTAGAGGGTGCTGACAAACTCGGAGTTTTCACTCTAAGAACTTTTCAAGACGCCTTAAATATAAGCAAGTGGGCTAGAAGGGCAAATTCCGCAACTATTGTGGGGGCGGGCTTTGTGGGCCTATTATCAGCTGAAGCATTGGTAAAGCGTGGGCTTAAAGTTAATCTCATCGCTCGCTCGCGCCTCCTCAGAGGATCTCTTGAAGCTGATCTAGCGAGAAGTGTTCAATCTAACCTACAAAGATATGGCGTTAAAGTTTTCACAGGTACGTCTATTGAAGAAATCGGTGGGAGTGATCGGGTTAAGTGGGTCAAAACAAGCGCGGGTAAGGTTTATTCGGATCTGGTTCTGTTTGTGATGGGGGTAAAGCCCCGCGTCGAACTCGCCGAAGCAGCTGGAGTAGCGATAGAGCAAACTGGCATTGCAGTAAACGCGCGGATGCAAACGTCAATTGAAGACGTCTACGCTGCAGGAGACTGCATAAGCGTCATGGATTCAATAACTAAGTGTAAAACTTATCTTCCCATAGGGAGTTTAGCGGCTGCTGAAGGGCAGATAGCGGGAAGCAACTCTGCGGGTGAGATTATTGAAAGCGAAGGATTTCTAAGGGCTCAAGACGAAGAAATCTTCCATTTACAGATTGTAAGTATAGGATGCACCGTAGAAGGCGCTGTCGAAGCCAATCTTAGAGTTGAAGCCTTGGACGCAACCCTCCCGAGTTCGCGACTGTTAGGAAAATTTGAAGAACCACAAGTAAAACTCGTTGTAGACGCTGAGGATAACCTTATAGGAGCACAGATGGTAGCCGACAAGCACGACTTATACGCCAATAGTTATTCGCTGAGGCTTTTAAATTTCGTCAAAGAAAGAATAAATCTCTCGGAAGTCCTTAAAAACCTAAAAATGCCTACGGAACCTTTCCCGAGCATGTTCTTTTAATAGACGATCACAGACAATAATAAAAAAGGGTGTGAGTTTTCGGTCTTCACACCACGCTTATCTGCGCAACGCTCGGCATGTTTTTGTTAGATCCAATTCAGATTGTGTTTCTTCAAGAATTTCAGTATTTTCTCCGCAGCCTTAACGGCCTCTTCAAATGTCTTTACCCTTGATACGGCCAAGCGGGCCTCATCTGGCTCGATATACAGTTCAACGCCTTCTTCGGCAGCGCTCTTCGATAAGCCTTTGAGCAGTGTTATAAACGATTTGTCCTTGTTTGGACAAGTGTTAACGTATGCTATTCTAGGTCTCAAGAATATATCGACCTTAGGTTTGCTGGCCTTCACTATTATATCGGTGATAACACCGGGCATTTCTTCCTTTACAGTTACTCCATACTCAGGATGCTCATCAGCGAACTTTTTAGCTAAGTTCAACAAACTTATAATCCCACCCTCACCTTGCCCTTTGTAATGTTTATTGGAAACGCTTAAAGCTTTTTCTAACAGCAAAATGGTGCAAACGACTTTATCCCTACAGTTTCACAATATTTGCAGATAAGAACTGCCTATTTTAATGGCTCACTCAAGGGCTGTCTGTGAATTGATTCTAAAATTACGGCGTCCACATTCTCTTTTCTTTGCTAGGTCATCGCTTTGCATTTTAAAGCTAAGGTTAAAAGACCTCCATCATTTGTTCTTCGCGGTAGTCCGTGACTACACGAATATAACCTTTAAACCATTTATCAATTTCTGGATCACCAGTGTCAACCCTCAACTTTCTTAAGCCCTGCAGCTTGGTGTGGGTAGAAATTACAATAACATTTTCTTTACCTACAGCTCTTAGGACAGCTGGACTTATCTGCTGATTTCCCCTGCCAAATATGAAGCCTTGTCCGCCTATCGGAGTGACGATGACTTTCGCTTCTTCATCTTCAATTCTCGACAATATCTGCTTCTCATTAACATCAAAGCCGATCAATTTTCCGTTCTTCACAAGATCGACGCCGAGCAAGGATTTCCGTATTTTTAGAACTTCAGCCACAGCCTGAACGGTTGTTCCGGGTCCTAGCACGTAGATTGTGTCGGGTTTCATGTTTTCCACCACGTACTTGGCTATGGCAAGCTGGTTTGCTTTCTCATCCTCGGTGAATGGACTTGAGATCTTGGTAGGCTGCACTAGGTCAAGTTCAAAGGGCACGAGCATGTATCCAAAAAGCTTTGCTGAAATTCTACCCATACGGAACGCTTCTTCGTCTATATCCATAACCTCTGCTTTCGTATAGGGTAGGCCTGTTCGAACGAAGGAAGTTATGATGCGAGCGGCGCCCTCAGGGTCTATAGCGAAAACTGCTGAGTGTACCTTTACCCCTGCTGGTACACCTAGAACTGGTGTGTCTGTCTTAACGACGCTGCAAACGTCTCGAGCTGTCCCATCACCGCCCACAAAAACTATTAGGTCTACTCCCCGTTTCATCATTTCTCTTACCGCATTTCTTGTGTCCGTGGCGGTGGTTTTCCCCGGCGTTATAGATCCTATCACGGTTGGCGTGAAACCGCATTCTTTGGCTTCATCCTCCCCCATTTCGTTGGGATATGCCACTAGTTCGATGGCATAGTTGATAGATTGTAAACCTTTCAAGGTCTCTATAGCTCGAGTTGGAGCCAGGGGCCTCGCCCCTAGTTCCAGGGCTTTTCGAAGGGTTTCTTCTCCGTCCGTTCCTTTTAAGCCGACACGTCCACCCATCCCCGCAATGGGGTTCACAATGAAGCCAAGCACCTTCAACCAGAGTTTCTCCTGTGAGGCGCCGTATAGGTTTTCTAACAATATTGCCTAAAATATCTTCTGTCTAGCAGGTAATGTCTTGAGGTAAGAAGTCGTCTAAATTGTTATCGAAGTTTGGCAGAAGATCCAAAAACCCAACATGAAGCATTGTTAACTTCATTTTAAAGAATAAAAAGAAGGGGGTTTAAGGCGTTTAACTTCTCGGCTTTGTTTTGTTTATAGGAGAACCTCTAACTTGCCTTTCATCCATTCGTCGTATCCCTTGACATCGACCCAGCCGTGACCACTGTTAGCAACGTGTATGACTTCTTCTTTCCCGGTTTCCGCGCATTTTCTTGCTTCTCGAATGGCTCCAGCCCAGCAGTGGAGGGTCTCTGGAGCTGTAAGAAGCCCTTCTGTCATTGAAACTATTTGTCCAGCCTGAAATATTTCTGTTTGAGGGAAGGCTTGGGCTTCATGAACTCCCGTGTGGATTAGTGCGCAAAGTTGAGGAGCATGGGCGTGGTATCTTAGACCTCCAGCATGGATTGGTGCTGGAACGAATTCGTGGCCCAATGTATACATCCAAAAGGTTGGTGCAAGCCCCACCGCATCACCGGTGTCGTAACCGATATATTTGGGCCTCGTTAACCTCGGGCAGGACAACGCCTCACAAGCGACGAATCTTATATCGGGCTTCTTTCCATCCAGCTTGTCCTTTGTGAATGGAAACGTGGCTCCACAATAGTTGCTGCCTCCACCACAACACCCAAACATAACATCGGGGTATTCGTCTATGAGCTCATATTGCTTGTGGGTTTCCAGTCCAACTATCGTTTGGTGCAGGAGCACATGATTCGCGACGCTGCCTATGGAGTAGTTTAGTGGATACGGCTTCTTTAACGCGTGCTCGATTGCCTCAGCTATAGCCCAACCAAGCGAACCAGGATTGTTCGGGTCTTCAGCCAATGCCTTCTTAGCGGTTTCGGTTTGCATGTCGTCGTATATGCGTTCTGGAGGCACTGAAGGTGATGGTACGACCCTACCTCCCCAAGACTCCATCATAACCCTTCTGCCAGGCTTTTGGTAGTAGGATACTCGCACCATGAAGACATCGCACTTTATGCCAACTAAAGCGGCTCCAAAGCATAGGCCAGAGCCCCATTGACCAGCGCCTGTCTCAGTCGCTAAACCTTCGAATCCGTCCTTCATGTTGAAATATGCTTGAGCAACAGCTGTATTAGGCTTGTGGCTGCCCGGTGGACTCACGTACTCGTTCTTATAATATATGCGTGCTGGAGTCTTCAGATACTCTTCAAGTTTTCTGGCTCTGTAGAAGGGTGTTGGCCTCCAAATCTTGTAAATCTCGATCAATTCATCTGGAATCCTGATCCAGCGATCGTGGCTAAGCTCTTGACTAATGGCTGATGGCGGAAAAAAGCGAAGGGCGTTAAAGAACCCAGGTGTCGGAGGCGGGAACGGGACTTTAAAGCCGCATTTATGAATGTCTGCATTTATGTTGTACCAAGCGGTAGGTATTTCATCTTCTGGCAATTCTACCTTGATCATTCTCCCTCTTTTTGGCTCAAACTTCTCCTTAGCCTTCTCGAAAACTTCCTTTACTTTCTCAACCTTTTTATATTCACTCATAAGTATATTCCTCCTCTCATTTGTCTTAGGACAATTTTAACTTTTTGTCCATGATGAGCTCTAGGTATCCGGTGGACTCCAACATCGTGTGCCCAGCGCTATTGAAAACTATGATCTCCTCCTTACCCTCCTCCTTTGCCTTAAGCGCCTCATCTACAGCAGCCTTTACTGCATACTGAGTTTCATGCGAGGGAATAACTCCTTGAACTCTAGCAAACTCCATGCCCGTCTTGAAGCATTCAGTCTGCGCGTATGTCTTAACCTCAATCATTCCAGCTTCGACGAGATGGCTAACTATGGGCGGGACGCCGTGGTATCTCATTTCACCAGCGTGTATCATTGGGGGATCAAAATCGTGTCCTAGTGAGTGAAACCTGTAGAGGGGCGTTAATTCTGCATAGTCGGCGTAGTCGAAATCTAACTTGCCTTCTGTCAAGACTGGCACGTACTTCGACTGGGCGATGATGAATCTTGTGTCAGGCTTTTCCCCAGTAAGCTTGTCAGCGACGAATGGGAATGCGAAGCCTCCAAAATCATCCACAGAGCCTATGACAACATCGGGATATTTGCCTATCAGCTCAAACTGCTTCTTCGCTTCGAGGCCTGATATCGTTTGATGCAACATTACGAAGTTGAAGAAGTTTCCAAACGCAAACGCTGACTTCTCCTCGTCTGTGGCCTTCTCTATGGCCTCGGACATTGAGAGTGAGACGTTTCCTGTCTCGTACTTCTTTTCTTTCCTAACCTTCTTTCCTACATCGGTGGTGCCTGACGGTGAGCCCAACACGCTGACCTGGTTCACTTCCATGAGAATTCTATGCGGCTCCTTCAACTCAAGGTAGGATTGAGGCATGATGAAATCGCACTTCAACTTCTGGTAAACTGCTCCTATGGAAAGGGCGCTTCCCCACTGAGCCCCCCCTCCGCCAACAATCTTTTCGAAGCCATCCTTCGATATGTAGTAGGCTTGAGGGATGGCAGTGTTGGTTTTGCTGGTCGTGCTGTAGGTTATGTCTTCACGCTTGTAATAGATCTTAGCGCGAGTCTTAAGGAAATCTTCAAGTCTATTAGCGCGTTGCAAGGGTGTTGGTCTTCCAACCCATATAAGGTCCCTTCTCACATCATCAGGAATAGGTATCTCCCTATCCCTAGACGTCTCCTGCGCTAGAAGCGATGGAGCCATATATTCCTCCATTCTACCGATTCTTTTCGAATCCTTTGGCTCTGCAAGCTTTTTGACCGACTTGGTCAAGTCCGGCACTATATTGTACCAGCTCTTCGGAAACTCATCCACTGGTAACAATATTTTTCTAGGTTCAGCCATACCTTTAGCCTCCTACTCGCCGTACAGGTACTTGGACCTGATGTCCTCCTTCTTCTTCTCTGGGAGCGGGGCAGAGGGCTTGCCTCGATCTTGCAGAGTAATGTCAGGTGGCGGCGGCCCAGTAGGCGTCTGCGGCCAACCCTCACACGCCGCGGCGTAGTATACCGTGTACATTGAAAGTCCTGGTAGCCAGCATATTACCAACCATAGCAAAATCAGGTATGGTGGCGGTATCATGCCTGGAATAAGCCATGCTTGGGGTGGTTGAATTGTTAATCCTACTGAATGTAGGCCAAGGAAAGCTATGGCTGCAGTTATTATGGTTAGGATCAGTAGTAGGAAGCCTTTCACGGGCTGTTTGTTGTATGGTAGATGTCCCAAAACGCTGAAGTGTAAGGTGGGCCACCACATGAAGACGGCGCTCCAAATCAGCGTCGCCCATATTAGTGGGCCTTCGAAAGCGCCTAAGACGTGAAGCATTACAATGTTGGTGATTGCAGGTGGTGGAAGTGCAGATAGTGGCGCCATTCCTGTGGCCCCAGGAGGCGCGAAGCCGGCTCCTGACAGCAAGCTCAAATCGACGCTGACTACCTGCGGGTATATCGCCAACGCCGCGTGCCATGTTATTAAGCTGAGTATCACGGTCACTATCGTTGCTGATATGCCAATCCAAGGTTGCTTCTTTAAGAGCCTAAAAGGCCACATGTCGAAGAGGAAGAAGAAGATCATTAGGTATAGTATGAACATGGTGTTCAGAGTCGCCATGAGGAACGCCTCCACTGCGCCGTGTGGGTTTATCAGCTCTAGCCAGGGCCCTGGTGGCTGCGGTAGAAGCACAGCCAAGACCTCGGGGGGTACGGCCCCGGCCCCAGCGTAAAACACCGAATAGTCGTGAAGCAACCAGTATAGTATTGCGCCCACCACGAACCCTATTATTAACAGGCCGATGCCTTGAAGCGGCTGCTTAACCCTTTGAAGGGGCCAGTTCCCAAAGAGCAACGCTATGGTTAGGAACACGAATAGGCATTGGATCTCAAAGAACAACATCCATGGGAAAGGAGGACCGACAGTCATCCGAAGAACCCACCAGGTTACCGGTACCAATATCAGCAACAGCACGGTGTTAACGATAAGCGGCATCGGAAGACCTGGACGCCTTAGCTTGTTCCCGAACCATCCTCCCTGAAAGGGCATCCCCGTAAAGAACAGCAGGAACACGAGGTATAAGACTGCCACCATGTTGAACTCCGAGTATCTGATGATCCACGTCACCGGGTTGGTTGCCACCAAGAATGTTATCAGTCCCATGACGCAAACCACGATTAACACCATGATTCCTCTGTATGGTTGCCAAGGCTTAAACGGTGGTTCCAAAAGTTTTCCTCCGTAAATAGTTTCTCACGTATTCAATATATTAATTTTTGCACTATTCTTCAGTAAGGCATTATGTGACGAGCTCGAGGAGGAGAACAGAGTTCGAGAGCTCTTGGTCTCGGTGAGACTCAATTGTTTCTATTATCAGAACTCCTAATCATAACTTTATGGTCGTGCTTTGTCCACTCAGAATGATTCTTTCTTTCTTTCAACTTCAACTTTTACTTTACGGATCTTATCATAAACGTAACCTTTATTTCATCCATCTTCTTTTACTGAACAAAAGGTGTATTATATGAAGCTGTTTACAGTAGGTCCTGTTGCTTGTTATCCTGAAGTTCTAGAAGAGATGAAACACCAAATGTTCAGTCATCGAAGTGAAGAGTACAAGAAATTACACAGGGAAACCGTTCAAATGTTACAGGAGTTCTTGGAGACAGAAAATCAGGTTTTTTTGTTTCCGAGCTCGGGAACAGGCTTCATGGAAGCATCGGTAAGGAACTGTGTAGATAAAAGAATGTTATGTTGTGTTAATGGTGACTTTGGTGGGAGATTTGCTGAAGTCGCTGTTTCGAACGGAAAGCTCGTTGAGAAAATCGAGCCTCCTTTAGGGGAACCTATCACACCGGATTCATTAGATGAAAAACTCTTGAAATGTCCAGATGTTGAAGCTGTTTCCATAACTCACAACGAAACAAGTATGGGCTTGATAAACCCGTTGCAGAAACTTGCTGAGGTTGTTAAGAAACATGGCAAACTTTTGTTTGTCGACGCTATAAGTTCCATGGGCGGTGTCGAGATAAAAGTGGATAAATGGGGTCTAGACGTGTGTTTTTCGAGTTCACAAAAATGCTTTGGAGTTCCTCCCGGCCTTGCTGTAGGGAGTGTAAGTGAAGAGGCCTTAAAAAAATCAGAGGTTGCTAAGAATAAAGGCTGGTATTTTGATTTCAAGTTGTTCGAAAAGTATCAAAAAGAGGCAGGCACACCCATGACTCCCGCAATACCTCAGATGTTTGGTTTACACAGAATCTTAAAGCTAATAGATAGCTGGGGAGGGAAAGAAAAATACTTCGATTTGTACGCGGAAAGGAATAGAAGGATTAGGCAAGGAGTAAAGAAATTAGGGTTAACCTTATTCCCAAAGCCAAGCTATGAGAGCCCAACAGTAACTTGTATAAACTCACCAAGGAACATTAGTGGGCCTGAAATATATGAAAGAGTTCGTGAAAAGGGATTTGAACTCGCAAAGGGTTACGGGAGCGTAAAAAATACCACTTTTAGAATCGGGAATATGGGTTATATTGAATTTGAAGATATAGAATTAATGCTAAAAGCGCTTGAAGAAGTCTTAATGTCGAAATAAGCATTAATCGCAGGAACACTGTCCATATTTACCTCTTTGTCCTTTCGGCGAATACGCTACCATCCTACAGAAACATTTGATTAAAACATTTAGGAAAAGAGGCAACACTTTAATTTTTAAATAAGCTGATTATCTTACGTGGGATAAAATACATTGGGCGTAATCGATTTTCTGATAAAGGGTTCTCGTGGAGACATGGGCCTCTTGATGGGGAATGAGGCAATAGCTAGAGGGGCCATAGAGGGCGGGGTTCAGGTTGCCGCCGCTTACCCCGGAACCCCCTCATCTGAGATACTAGACACGCTGGCCGAAGTCGCAAACCATTTTGGCATGTACGTGGAATGGTCGACTAACGAGAAAGTTGCGTTTGAAGTCGCGTTAGCCGCGTCGTATTGTGGCTTAAGGGCGATGGCATCGATGAAACATGTTGGTGTGAACGTTGCTCACGATCCCTTCATGACATCGGCCCACATCGGCGCAAAGGGAGGCCTAGTCCTAGTTTCTTGTGATGATCCCTACGCGTGGAGCTCTCAAAATGAGCAAGACAATCGGTTCATTGCAAGGCAAGCCTATGTCCCTGTTTTTGAGCCAAGCGATCCTCAAGAAGCGAAGGATATGACTGCTAAATGCTTCGAGCTCTCTGAGGAGTTTCATCATCCAATTATGCTAAGGCCTACGACAAGGGTTTGCCATGCGAGAGCTAACGTGGTGCTGGGTAACGTACCAAAAGAGAAGAGGGGGGGAGTATATGAGAGGAGGCCAGATCTATTGATGTACGATGCTCGTGGCGCCCGAATAAATAGGGTTCGGATGGTTCAGAGGTTTGAGAAGATACGTGAAGCTGTCGACGAACTGCCGTACAATAACCTGGAGTTGTTGGATGGCGCAAAGTTCGGCGTGATTGGATGCGGGCTTTCATATAATTACGTCAGAGAAGCGATAAGGTGGCTCAAGCTGGACGGAAAAATATCTCTATTAAAGGTTGGAACAACGTATCCTGTTCCTGAAAAACTGATTACGAAATTGTTGAAGACAGTTGACGAGGTATTAGTCGTTGAGGAGCTTGAACCCTTTGTTGAGCTCTATGTTAATGCAATTGCAAAGGATGTAAATCCTTCAGTAAAGGTTCACGGGAAAGATTTGATACCATTGATCGGAGAACTTTCAACCACAAAGGTAACGGTGGGACTTGCCAAGGCGACGGGCTCCAAGCTACCTCTCG
>Ga0315314_1001190_pt1 | contig 24121 bp, 22 predicted proteins | sample TDP9_MG_FD_203631 | JGI IMG/M metagenome (GOLD analysis project Ga0315314, IMG submission 203631) | Freshwater sediment microbial communities from Lake Towuti, South Sulawesi, Indonesia - TDP9 | ecosystem: Environmental > Aquatic > Freshwater > Lake > Sediment | place: Indonesia: South Sulawesi... | reverse complement strand
ATGAATTGTTGAGAGATCTCCGCAGCGTAAGTTCCTAGTCCTCCAACGATCTTCGGTGGGAATTCATACACGAACATCGCGATTCTCATACAGCAACTCTCCAAATTTCGCCATGACTTGAGAAACGAAGGATATGACTAATAGATGCCCAATGCTACCCATAATAAGATTATCGATTCAGTTCCAAACACCTAGATTCAAGACATCTTTATAAAGTAACGCAGCCGAACAATATGGGACTGGAAGGATTCGGCTATGTCCAAATCCAAGATTCGTGTGAAGAGAGTAGAAAAGGTTTCGAAGGAGATGGCGACGAAGGTCTTAAGCCCTATCCTACCGCAGAGTGCATTCTACTTCTACACAGATGTCGGAGCGCCAACAGGGAAAGCTGCAGCAAGCCTAGAGGAATTCTGCAATCGGTTGAAGACCATAGATGTGGCTTCGATCGAATTCCATATGGGAAGAGGGGACTTCGAGAATTGGGTGAAGAACGTGGTTGGAGACATGGAGTTGGCAGCGAGGCTGGAGAGAATTAAGATGCTGTCGCTATCTGGCGAAGAGTTGAGAACCAAAGTCTATGATGAAGCCAAGGCTAGATACGATGTTTTGAGCAAAGTCATAGCCAAGAAATAGTCTGGCAGCAAGATCCGTAAGTTGTGCCTATCTGAACAGGTCAAGACTCTATCACTCGTAGCCCCACTTGAGACTGTATATTACTCAACCGTTTCCGACAGTCCGAAAGAATTATCAGGACAGTTAGTTACCCGTATCTTGGGAACGAGTATGCCTTCAAAGTCGGTAGTCGTTTATGTGCTGATCGTCGTTGAGATAGGGAAGGAACACAGCGTAGCGAAAGAGATTCAGAAACTCTCCGGAGTGACTGAGACCCTTGTCGTCTACGGCGAATTCGATGTGGTTTGTAGGATTGAAATAAAGGATCTGAGTGTTCTAGATGAAACGGTCACACGAATAAGGAGAATCCCCGGCATCATCAGGACCGCGACCCTGATATCATCGCCCTAATTGCGGTCAACCTCTCCGTTGCGAGATACATCAAATATAGTCACGAAATGAGATAGACAAAGCTAGAAGTACTGTAGCTGTCTTACGCAGCGTCTACTTCTTCCCCTTCAGCTTCCTTCTCCTGTACACGTAGTAGGCGGGAACACCAATTACAACCAATGGCAACAACGAGACAACTAGAATTATCAAGCCACGGACTACTGCGAAGAATCCTCTCAGCGCGCTCTCGAAGGTTTCTCCCCAATCCATGCCAGGAGGAGTGAACGGAGGCGGCGGCTCTTTCAGGCCGACCGTTATAACCGACATGGCTACGCTTCGCTCGATATAGTTTACCTGTCCTTGGAGACTCTCAATTTCTCCTCTGACACGCTCCAACTCCCTCTCAACATTGAGAACCTCATCCACGGTTCGAGCCATACCAAGTATCTCGTTGAGCCTCTTCTCCTGCCTCTGCAAGTTCTCCAGTCTAGCTTTCACGTCGACATATTGTTGAGTAACATCCTCACTTGTTGTACGCTCATCCAAAACCTTGCCGTAGGTCTCTATCTCCTGAACCGCTACATGGAACTTGTCCTTTGGAACTCGAATAGTAATCTCAGCCGTAGCCTGCATTCCGTAAGAAGAGCGGGATGAACCTGCAACGTAGCCGCCGTAGCCTTCAGCCAAACTCCTAATCTTGGCTAGAGTGCCCGCGATGTCTCCTATTTCAAGGGACACGTATGCGTTGTAAATAACCATCCGTTCTTGAGTATATTGAGCGCCCTTCGGTGCTGGTGTAGGCGTTGGTGTGGGCGTCGGATACTCTGCGACTTGCGGTCCCCATGGAGGTGACTCCATGAATCCACCATATGGAGAATATAATGTGCCAACGAAGAAGGACGATACGAGGAGGATGGCGACAATGAGCGATATAGCCGCTAACCTTTTTCTGGACAATTCCCATCACTAACTTGTAAGCGAAAACACACTTAAAATGTTAGATATTAGAACGATATGTTCAAGAAACAGAACAGGGAAGTGAAGTTGGTTTCTCTGAAAGAAGTTCTCTTCTCATTCCCAACCCCTGAACACCCATTCTATCACGTCGAGGCTTTCATCGACCTTGAGATCTCAAAGCTTTGGAGAATTGAAAGAGTTTTTGTAAACAATGTAGAGACCAGAGACTTCTTCGTCTACAACGACGGGAAGCTGGCCTTAGACAATGTCGCTATAGCGGATGCTAAAGCCGCGGCGGTAGTTAAGGCCGATTGGGAGAACAGTTCAACGAATCAGCTTAGGATGGAGGGCGTGATCGAAGAGGGAGGTAAGGTGACCGTTGAGAAGCGCTATACTGCACCAGCTCAGGGGGGTTACTGGAACAAGGCTTGGAGATACTACGCGAGCTTCGTGTTAACGGAGACTCGTGGCTTGCCGAGAGAATCCGAGCCTGTGCACGCAGCCCTCGCCGTGTACTCAGATAGGATCGATGATCCTGTGAGGGAGGTTCGCGTCGTCTCTGTCGACTCAAGAAGCGGGGAGCCGAGAGAGGTTATAAGCCAAGTCTACGCTGTTTCTAATTGGAGGGGAAGGAGCGATGAGCGCCTTCAGCCTACTACAGCGTTTGATGTAGCTTTCCTAGCCGATGTTCCGGCAAACTCCAGCAAGGTGTACCTTATTTTCTACGGCAACAGGAACGCCCTGGAGCCTCAATATGAGTCTGACCTATCCGTGTCGGGGAGCGGTCTAGGCCTAACCGTCGAGAACTCCTTCTACAAGATTCGCTTACAGGAAACCAGTGGTTCTGTAGATGAGGTTCACATGAAGATGGGCGTCAACAAAACCTTTGACCATCACCTTGAAACAAACGGAGCTGTTCACTGGAACCCTGATGTCTACGCCCCTCCAAGGCAGTGGATGCACGCTTCAGACTGGAACCCCCCTGCCAGTTACACGACGATCCAAGGGCCCGTTTTCCTCATGACGACACGTTCAGGGCCCTTACCTCAATACCCAGAAGTCAATGTCTCAGTAACATACGTCTTCTACGCCAAGAACCCATATGTGATGATTTTGACTAACTTGGAAGTTTCCAAGGACATTTACGTCCAAGCCCTAAGAAACGCCGAGTTTGTCTTCAACCACAACATCTTCAAGGAGTTCGCTTGGAAGAAGCCTGACGGAGGCGTTGGAAGCATGGTCGTCGTTGAAGGAGCCAGACACCCGAAGCACACCGTGGAGATCGAGGCAGACACGCCTTGGGCAGCACTCTACAATGTTGACTACGCCTGCGGATTCGGCGTGTCATACCTTGAGTTCTCTCGGATGAACAGATCAGGAGGGCTAGTGAAAGCTGAAGCACCGTACATTTACCTTGCGTGGGGGCCGTGGATATACTTCGCCAGACCGTTATCATACACTTTCGGTTCATCCAACCCTCAGAGAATGATGAAAATTCCAAATGGAAGTCTCTACTACGAAAAGATGGCATTCCAACCCTTCAATCTTCTGCCCAACTGTGAAGACCGCTTCGAACTGATAGAGAAACAGGATGAGAAGCTAAGGAACCCGCTGGACATAACCATGTGGATGGACATCGACGAAAGGGTTCCGAGGCAATGGGTTCCACCAATACTCGTAGCTGAGTTTAAAGAGGTCTAGGAATCCGAATCGTCAGACTTGCATTAATTTCGATGTGAATTACGCTAGAAGGCACCTTTTCCTTTTCTGCATCCGACATTACGACAATTCAAAACGAAAAGAGCTGAATATTTATCGGATCTCGAGCTCGTAGAACCTCTTCAAGAATTCTGCTATGTCATCCACAACAGCGTTGAAGAATATTCTCCCCTTTTCAGCTGATGCTACAGTTGGATCGCCGCATACACCGCTCCCAGGCGAGATTTCTTTCGTATCCAGCGTCATGTTAACGATTGAGGGTTTCAGTAGGTCATAGGAAACGTAGTCTTTGATCACTTCAGGCGGCATGCACCTTTTGATCTTCTCCTTCCTAACCAGTTGGGGTCTGAGAAACAGTTGTAAGGATGTCTCGTATTCGCAGGAATGGCACATTCCTCCGACTTCAGAATCTCGGGTGGATGAGACTTTCGCTATGCCAAAGTCGAAGTAGCTTGCTGCAGCTATCTTCGCCTTTCGATTCAACTTCTCTTGAGCCTCACTTGCAGCAGTCGCTACGGGGCCTCTGTTTCCGCCGTGTCCGTTGAGTAGAAGCACCTTCTTGAATCCATGGTGGACGAGGGAGAGGGTGACTTCCACGAGGAGATTTATGAGCGTATGCGGGTCGACCGTTATGGTTCCGGGGAAGCTCATGTGATGGGGTGAATACCCGAAGACGACCGGGGGAGCCACAATAGCGTGTCCGGACCGTTTAGCAGCCTCCGCCGCAACGCTGAGGCATAAGAACGCGTCTGTATCCAAGGGCAAATGTTGACCATGCTGTTCGGTTGAACCCACGGGAAGAACAATCACTTGATTGTCCTCAATAGCTTCTTTCACATCTTCCCAAGTCATTTCGCTCAGCAGTCTACTCGAGGACATAACGAACCCTTAGCAAGTTTCTGACCTGATGATTTAAGTCTTCTCTCAACTTCGCTCTCGAACATCACCATTAAAGGTTCATCGCACGAAACGCTGATATACTAATCCGAATTAGTCACAGTTCGTACTCGCATGGAACGGAATATCTTTTGGACCTGAAGAAAAGAGTCTTAGAAACGGTTGAGGCCAAAAGCCGAGATATCATAAGTTTTGTGCAGAATCTAGTGAGGATTCCAAGCGTGAATAGGCCTCCAGATGGAGATGAGGCGGAATGCCAAGAGCTAATCGCTGACAAGTTCAAGGAGCTTAGCCTCCAAGTAGACAGGTTCAGTCCAGACCAAGTTGAAGGCATAAAAGACCATCCAGCTTTCTTGACTGGAAGAAACTATGCGAATCGGGAGAATGTTGTCGGAGTTCTTAGGGGTGAAGGCGGGGGTCGCTCGCTGATTCTCACGGGCCACGTAGATGTTGTTCCCCTTGGACCTTGGAGTTGGACCGTTCCGCCCTGGAGTGGTGAGCTCAAGGACGGCAAGATCTACGGTAGAGGAGTTCTCGACATGAAGGCCGGACTCGGGGCGATGATAATGGCTTTGCAATGCGTAATGGAGACTGGTGTCAAATTGAAAGGAGACATCATCCTAGAAAGCGTCGTGGATGAAGAGTTTGGAGGGGTCAACGGCACTTTATCCTGTATTCTACGAGGCTATCATGCTGATGCTGTAATCTCCCCTGAGCCAACGGCGCTCAATATCTCTCCCGGATGCTTAGGAGGGCTCTTATTCAGAATAACAACGAGAGGAGGTTCAGGAATTCCCGTTGGAAGAGCTCGAGCTGCACATAGATCCAACTCTGTTACCGCGGGCATGGCTGTCATCGAAGCGCTGTTCAACTACGAAGATCACCGCCAAACAAAGGTTCCAAGGCATCCCTTGTGGAGAAGCTATCCTCACGCTATTCCCAGTCCTCTAATGATCTCAGCGGTCGAGGCCGGTGTGGTCGGAGGCATAATCACGACTCCTGAGAGGTGCGTGATTGAGGCTTGGTTCACGTCGCTTCCAACGCAGTATAAAACTCGAAAAGAATGGGAGGATGAATTGAAGACTTTCCTAATGAAAGCTGCTGAGAAAGACGTTAGAATCAGGGGTGCGCAGTTGGAGATAGAATCGGTTGGAAGATGGCATCCAGGCTACGCAGATGACAGAAATCATCCGATAGTTAAGGTTGTGAAGAGAAACTTGGAAGAAGTTTTAGACAAGCCCGTTAGAGTGCTCGGCTATCCTGCGCCGGGAGATCTATGGGCAGTAGCCTTATACGGTAAAATGCCAGCCCTCTATGTAGGACCGGCAGGTGACGGGGCTCATGCTTCAGATGAGTATGTCACGATCGAAAGTCTCATGGCTACAACAAAAGCCTACGCTCTCACGATCTTAGATTGGTCTACATAGGTAGGAAAACGCCTGAGGTTGATTCTCTCTTATCAATTTCCATTCGAGCGATCATGAAAAGCTATTTATACATAGTTCAGGCAACTCGAATGCTGAGGATTCTAAAGAGACCTAAAGGAAGGCGTAGGAAAATGATTAAAGTTCTATATGCAGGAGACGCTGGAGCCTTAGTCGGTCCACTCTTCATACCATCTCCATTCACCATGGAGATAAAGAATTTCCAAATGCACGTATGGGGGCAGCCCCTAATTGATGGATTGCAAAGCGACCCTGAGATTAAAGTAACCCACATGACAGCTTGGGACGCTTACAGTAAATTCCCAAAGACTCCCGAGGAGCTGGCTGAGTACGATGTCGTAATGCTCTGCGAAGTTGAAACCGATACCCTCTACTTCTACCCAGAATTCTACACTCCAAGTATGTGGAAAGGACCCATAACAGGCCCCAACAGGCTAAAATCGATAAAGGAGTACATCGAGAAAGGCGGAGGGTTCGTCATGACTGGAGGCTGGTTAACATTCCAAGGCAGGTTCGGCCACGGTAGATGGCATGGAACCCCGGTTGAAGAGGCTTTCCCAATGGAATTCATGCCTGATGACGATCGTGTAGAGGCTCCCGAAGGAGCATACGTTACGGTGGTCAACAAGAATCATCCAGTTATGAAAGGCGTTCCATGGGAAAAGTGCCCTCCTTTCCTAGGCTACAACAGAGCAAAGCTGAAAAAAGAGGCTACGCTTCTCGCAACCATAGGGGAAAAGAAAGACCCGCTAATAGCGCTTTGGAACTATGGAAAAGGCAGAGCCTTGGCTTTCGCTTCCGACGCGACCCCCCATTGGGCTGTGAACTTCATCAGATGGGAACACTATCCAAAGTTCTGGATACAAGTAATCAAATGGCTTGCGAAGAAGCTGTAGAAGAAGAAACCCCTGAAAGTAAGAGCCCACCATCTTTGATGGGCGAACTGTGGCTCTTACGTTTTCTCTCTTAGAGAAACGAATCCTACTACTGTAGCATGACTCCTAGCTGCTGCCACAGTACTTTAACGTCAGAGGCTGGGATCCAGAGACGAGCAAACCAACAAGGAAGAAACTTCTAGAACTCGGTCTTCGAGACGTCGCTGAAGAACTCTGGTCTTAGCGCTATTAAGTCCTTGGCTGAATGGTTCCACTCAAGCGGCTGAAACCCTACTCAACGTGCCGAAGATTGTCGTAGGCTGTTCTCCCGATATATCTTGTTTATCAAGAGCCTCGTGTCTAGATCTTCTATCGCTCTCTCCATCGACTCTGATGAAATCTTTTCCTGATCGCGAGAGTAGAACTGACTATACGTATGAAGATTTACCGAGTACTCATCTAATGAGGGCAGTATAACTGCAAGGGGCCCAGATATCGGGAAACCTCCTAGGTCCATGCGATTAAGCAATTCTTCAATGTACTCTAAAACAATTCTTTCCGCTTCAGGCTCAACGCTTTTCTCGAAGATCAGTTCCTTCACTTTGACATGGGTTGTTTTTCCATAAAGATCTTTGAATGGCAGGTTGTCTTCGAGGCCGACTTTCTTTAGTTCTCCATCCCAGAAGACTTCGGTTTGATTTGTTCTGAGCGCCCTAGCGTTTCTATCCTCAACTGCTTCAAGTGTATCGTTAAGTCCTCTTTCCAGGACGCTTGATATCTCCCTATCGATGTCTGCAACGATATTCTCAACATCATCCTTCGTAAGAATCAATGGGGGCCTTACCCATACGCTGTCTCTGATCCGTCCTATTTGATGCTCTAGTAGAGGCAATATGTTGCTCAGAAGAACGTGGCACCTAATTCTGATGTTTAGCCCTTCCAATAGCTTGCTGGATAGCCACTCTGAGATTTCCGAGAGAAAGATTCTCTTTGATTCAAAATCCGCGACAGTTCCTACATCAAGAAACGGAAGAAGAGATTCGTGTTCCAGCATGCTGCTGTTTCTTAAGGTTGAAAAGAATTCTGGATCTAATTCTTGAATATCGCGAACTACCTCGGTAACAAACGATTCATCAACCCGTTTACCATCATTCAAGCCAATTCCTTTGCAGTGAATCAGATTCACGTAGAGTTGGCCATCAGGTAGAAAACTGAACGTGAGAGGAAAAGCTCTGCAAACTACCGGTCTTCTTGAATATACTGAGCAGAGATCTCTCTTGAGAAATGGGCATGCGCCTAGGCTCTCCATCTCATAGAGGTACGATTTCGAAGAATCTTTTCTGACTTTAGTCCCCATAGAGCCCAAGAGCTCTCTTAATCGATTGTAGTCGTTCTGAGTGATGGAAAGAGCTTCTTGGTAACAACACTTGGCGCACCTAACACATTGAAATCGATATGCTTTGTTGAAAGAGAATTCCATAATCAATTCAAGAGCTCTTCTACAGTCGCGTCCCTTTAAGTTTCGCGGTAGACTTCCGGCGTGACCTAAATCAAGATTCAACTTAGGCAAGTAGCTGTATGTCACCACGGGTCCGCATTACAAAAGCTTTTAAGTAGATTGACGCCCGATTATTTTCTGGGAAAATAAATGGCTACAGAAAAAGTATCTAGACGAAGTTATGTCAAATATGTCGGCGGCATAGTTGTCGTCGCTGTTGTAGCGGCTGCTGGCTACGGTATCTACGAAGCCACGAAGCCACCTCCAACCACTCCAACCCCGACTCCTACACCCACGCCAACGCCTACGCCAACTCCAACACCCACCCCTGGCAAGATACATCTCGACTTCACTGTTTGGAACTATTCGGTTGAAACGATCAAAGACAACGCCGAGAAGTTCATGAAGGAATACCCCAACATTGAAGTCAGCCTATACGATTTCAACTGGCCAGACTATCGCCCAACGATGGTCAAGAGGTTTACCACGGGTACTCCAACAGACGTGTGTTACGACGGAGAGGATTGGCTGGAAGAATTCGCGAGCGCTGGATGGGTCGTTCCTCTGGAGGACTTTTGGGATCAGTACGAGGTGGAGAAGAAGATCGCTGATTACAAGAACGATATGGCGCCATACGCTCGAGCTTCATCGACATTCCAAGGAAAACTCTACGGACTGCCATACTACGCGGACATGTTCAACTTCATGTACCATGTGGACACGCTGAAAGAGGTGGGTTTCGAACGAGAGCCGAAGGATTGGGATGAAGTTCTGCAAGCATGTCTGGACATGAAGAAGAAAGGGCTGGCCAAATATCCATTCATCCTATCATACCAAGCCAATAACCCATTTGACTGGTATGTTCTCCTGACTCAATCCTACGGTCGAGGAGCCCGACTATTCGACGAAGCGCTAAACCCTGTGTTTGCCGCTTCAGACTCTCCGTTTCGACAACAACTCCAATGGATTGTTGACGGGATAAACACACATAAGATCATAAATCCAGACTACATAGCCACACATGAAACTGACGGCCAGAAGAAGTTGGGAGCTGGAGAAGGCGCGATTACTGTACTGGCTAAGTACAACTTGGCGGCTATGAACACTCCTGGGCAATCGGAACGAGCAGGTCAATTTAGAGTGGGCCTGATGCCCGGAAACACGCATGAATGCTACGGTTTCGCCAAGAGCTACAACATGACGAAGATGTGCTTCGATAGAGGTAAGGATGCCATCCAAGCAGCAATCCACTTCATTGAATACTTCGGTGGTGTCCATAATGGACAGTATGCAGTGCTAAAGCGATGGGCTGTTGAGAAAGGATTAGGCTTCGGCTTTCTATCGCCCTTCGGGGACTCAGACATAGTGAAGTCTATCAACGAGTTCTATGGTGGAGAGGGTGCTGCCGGATTGATCAAAGACCAAGCCAGCATTGCAATCACTGAACCTCATCCAGTGTGGTATGGTCGGTGGATAGAATTCATACTTAGGGAAGCTCTGGCGAAGGCTTTGAGTAAAGAAATAACCGTCGACAAATGCGTAACTTTGATGGCAGACAAGTGGAACGAACTGAAAGCAGGCTAGCTGGTAACATCTAGAGTATCCCAAAACCCTTTTTTTATTTGAACTACCAAGAGTATAGAATTGACAGAGAAAGTCAGGTAGATTCGCTGTGAAACCGCATGAAAGAACCGGAATACTTATGATTCTTCCTGTTTTGGCGTTAGTTGGATTCTTCACGATCTATCCTTTTTCATACGCAATATACTTGAGCCTCGTGAAGTACGTAGTTTTCGAGCCCAAAAGCATTGGAAAATGGTTAGGCCTAAAGAACTATGCTGGAGTCATCTTCAGCCACTATTTCTCTGAAGCCGTTTCGAATACTCTTGTCTTCACCGTTCTTTCAGTCGTTACGATTGTAGTACTCGCGATAGGTGTTAGCTTGGCCTTGAACGAGCAGTTCAAAGGCGTAGGCATAGTTAGGTTTCTAATCTTAATACCTTGGGCGATACCCTCCGCTTCGGCGGGCCTGATGTGGCGATGGATCTTTCACAGCTACGGCTGGATCAACAAGATATTGGTCCCTCTTGGCATCATACAAGAGCCCATCTACTTCCTCGGACGAGGTAGACTGGTCGAGGTATTTCTTATCATGATTGCTCAAGTCTGGCAGCAACTACCGTTCTGCGTTGTAATTCTCATGGCCACCCTTCAACTAGTACCTAAAGAGCTTCTTGACTCTGCGCAAGTGGATGGAGCGAATGCGTGGCAACGATTCAGACATGTAATATTTCCATTCATAAGAATAGCGGTTGTAATCTTGGCAGCGTTTCAAGCGATGTTGGCAATAACAGTGTACGATGTCGTTTACGTCTTTTCTGGAGGCCTATGGGGGATGATCTCATACTACGCCTACTCGGAGTCTTTCCTCCTAGGTGACTTTGGCCGCGGGGCCGCCCTATCCATAACAATTGGAATTACAATTTTGATTGTCATCGTGGTAATTCTGAGAGTGCTTCCAGGCCAGAAAATCTACAGGTACAGTTTCGTGGAGGCGTGAGTTTGAAAACCAGAAAAAAAGCCCTACTCTACGCAATCTCCTTGATACTGGTGTTCTTTGCTCTCTTCCCAATAGTTACAACCTTTATCGGCAGCATCCTCTCAGAAACTGAGCTTAGAACTCTTCCGGAGGAGACAAAGTGGTTTTCGCACGGAATCACATTCTACTATTATTACTATACATTCTTCGACGGTGAATTCACGTCGGATCCAGATATAAGATATACGCTACGATCACTCGTCATTCTCAACATACTTTACCTGCCTAGGATTATGCTGAACAGCTTTGTAGTTGCGTTGGCGGTATCTCTTATAAACATCAGCATAGGTACTATGGCGGCGTACTCGTTTGCGAGAATGACATTTCGGGGAAGTACACCATTTTTTGTCTTCGTTCTTTTGAGCAGACTAATTCCACCAGTTGCTCTCGCTATTCCGTATTATGTGATCTGTTTCAAACTGGGAATATCGAATACACTGCTCTCAGCGATTCTCATCCATAGTGTTCTTACTCTTCCGTTCGGTATTTGGTATTTGACGCTGTACTTCCGAACTATTCCTGTCGATCTGGAGGAGTCAGCCATGGTGGACGGTTGCTCTATGTTTCAAGCAATGCGAAGGATTTCAATTCCGGTCGCGCTCTCGGGTTTGGTGGCAGTTTCGCTATTCTCCTTTGTGCTATCCTACAATGAGTTCATGTTCGCCCAATTCGTCTTGGAGAAGATAGAGGTTCAAACAATACCCGTGTTCCTCGCAAGTCTTTCGACGTCTACCGACGTATATTGGGCGACGCAGTATACGGTCTTGACTCTTTCCATTATTCCAGCTGTCATATTCATTGGGCTTATTTGGAGATACATCAAGATCTCAGAGCTAGCGGGCGCTCTGAAGTACTAGTCTCCGCCACGGGAATACAGTTTCGACCAGCCTCGTTGACTCTCAGACGACAGCATGAATAAGGGAAGTTCGAAGGTTCTTGCTCTGTCCTTCTAGCAACGCGCGCTTCTGACTTCAAGGATCTTCTACTCTTTCGAAGACACGTTGTGATAGACGTAGTAGTGATGAAGATGGCGAAGGAGCCCATCTGCAGGATGCAAGTGGATGATGAGGCTCGGAGTGAATCCAGAGCAGTTTGAGCTTTAGTCGACAAGTATTCAACCAAGAAAGAGCGCTATTACTATGGAAGCATCCAAAGCGGTTTTTCAAACCCTTATGTGTTGAGTAACCGTCAAAGATATCATATAGTTCTCTCTCTTCTCTCTGAGGAGAGATTCACTATGAAGCTTGAGCTGAAGGTTCTGCAGGTCATGGGGCTTCCGAACGGGATGGTTCGACTTATACTCTTGAGACGTGGGCTGAAAGCCAGAATAGAGCCTATACCTCAAACAGAGGAACAGAGGATCGCGCAGAATGTGATCAGCCAGATACAGCAAGCACTCGGCACGACTTTCCCAGGAGCCGTCATCGTTGGAGGCCACGGACCTACGCCAAGCCAATGGGATGCGAAAGTCGATATGGAGATCACTCAAGAAGAGTACGAGGAGCTGGGAAAGCCCAGCATAGGCGACATAATTCTAATAGACCTCTCCAAATCAAACGCGAAACATCCACTATAATACACCAAGGTTCTGCGAAAACTCATCCTGCTTTAGTTCCCAGCATAATCTAGCTCGAATCTGAGATCACAAGTTCACATTGGTTGATCGTCAGACGCTTGTCCATTTGATCTTGCCCGTAACCGAGTCACGTCCGTGCACATATCTAGACAGAGATCGCTTCCGATCGTCCTCGGAGAGAAGATACAGCAAAGGCTGCTGCATGTGAAATATATTGAAGACTATCAGGCGACAAAATTTCGATGACAAACCGTTAGCCTATATCAGCACTTTCTAAACGCTACGCGCCTAGACCTGTTCGATCCATCGTCAGCGTCGTTGTTGTTTGAAGTATGGAAGAACCCTTTCACCAAAAAGCTTGATGCAATTCAAAGCCTCTTCTGGAATTACCATCTCGAGCAGTATGTGTTTCACTCCAATTTTCAAGTACTCTTCAATCTTTGATATGCAGTCATCTGCTCCTCCATAGACGATAGTCTCCTTAGCATCTTCCCATCTCTCAGGTTTCAAGGTTCGGCTGCCTCGTAGCTTTATGATCGATTCGATGGCGGCGCGCGCTTCATTCAGATCAGATGCAATATGAGCTAGCAAGACGCAAGCAGGCACAATTTCTCTTACATGTCTCCCTGCCTTCTCGATCAAGTTCTCGAGTTTCGAGAATTTTTCCTTGAACTCTTCCGCAGTGGGGCAGTATGGTACCCACCCATCGCCGTACTGCACTGTGGCTTCCATTATCGATTGAGAAGTGCCGCCGAACCATATCGGCGGATGCGGCTTTTGAATTGGCTTCGGCCAAAGAGGTGCCTCCCTAAGTTTGTAGTATCTACCTTGATACGATGCAAAGGGTTGAGTCCACAATCTCTTTATGACTTCAAGCCCTTCAAGCATCTTGGCGATTCTCACAGGATGGCTGTCCCATCGGATTCCGTAAGCTTCAAACTCTCTACGATTCCAACCTGCACCGGCGCCTAATATCACCCTCCCTCCAGAGATGTAGTCAATTGTCGCCACCTGTTTCGCAAGAATCGCGGGATCTCGAAGAGGTAGAGGGGTAACTCCTACCCCCAACATAATCTTCTTAGTCACCGCAGCAGCAGCTGAGAGGGTTGTCCAAGCTTCAAGAACTGCGCACTCTCCTTTGCCGGGGTCCATTCCCACGGCCTCATAGAATACTGAAGGGAGAAATAGATGGTCTGAGACCCAGAATGAATCGTATCCAAGTCTTTCAGCGGCAACTACCATGTCGGGAATAACGCCGACGTGGGTGGCGCCTCCTACGAAAATACCGAATCTAGCTTCGTCGCCTTTCAAAACCATTTTCCCCTGTTTGCTAGTTTCGTGAATCTTGGCTGATCTTCTACTTCTCACTGCTTCAAAACGATTTTGATAATTCCTTCTCTTTCCCTTTCCAACAGCTCAAAGGCGTCGCTAACCTTGTCCATCGGAAAAACTTTTGAGATCAATCTCTTTGCATCTATCTTCCCGCGATGGATGAGGTTGATAGCTGTTGGAAAGTCTTCGCCGCGGTACATTAGAGATCCAACAAGCTCAATTTCTCTATCTTGGAGCAAACTCATTTCTACCGGTATGCTTCCCGGGAAGACACCGACAACTGTCATTCGAGTTCCCTTCCGTGTCAGCTCAATCGCTTGCTTCAAAGTCGTTTGCTGAGAGCCGCCTACGCATTCAAACACTTTATCGATACCGTCAGGTCCGAAATTTTTCTGAACCCATTTAACAAGATCAGCCTCGGCGACGTCGACTACGTAGTCTGCTCCAAGTTGCTTGGCCAATTCCAATCTCACCTTCGAAAAATCAGCGACGGTGACTTCACCCGCTCCAAGAGCTCTTGAAGCTTGAAGAGTCATCAACCCTATCGGTCCAGCTCCGAATATGACAATTCGATCTTTCTGACGAACTCCAGCCTGTCGCGCAGCGTGAACTCCAACTGCTGCGGGTTCTACTAGAGCAGCTTCTTCGAAATTCATCTCCTCAGGTATGCGAAAGACTTTGTTCATGGGTACTGCTATGTACTCGGCGAACGCGCCGTCTGATTGGCAGCCAATGACTTTCAATGCGTTGCAGATATTGTATCTACCTGTTCTACAGTTGTAGCATTTCCCGCAAACTAGAGAAGGCTCAACGACTACGTGAGCTCCCGTTTCAGTCTGAACTCCTGAGAACTCGTGCCCTAAAACTATAGGCGTTGAAATAAAAGGGTGTTTGCCATGGTAAGCGTGTATATCAGTTCCACATATCCCACAGGCCTTCACCTCTATGAGCGATTGACCTGAGGATGGTTTCGGGATTTCTACTTCTTCCGCGACGATCTTCTTCGGTTCAATTAGCTTGTGTCTTTTCATCATCCGATCCCTTGAAGTCATCCTTCTTACAATACTTGCCATTTTGGTTCCGGTAGAGGCTAACATTCTATGTTTGACAATAGAAGAGAGTCAGCAAGAAAAATACTGTCAAATTATCGTTCTTTCGGTCTTCTTGTCGAATATATGTATTTTAGCTCTGTCGAAACTGACCCATACTTTTTCATCAGGGCTAATCGCAAGAACTCCTGTGTTCGCCACTAGAGGGTGTTTTCCGATTGACATGCGGACAATCGTGCGGTTACCCGTGGGCTCCACGACATTGACCTGTGCTTCAATAGAGTTCTCGGCTGCGCACTGTTTGTTAACTGAGATATGTTCCGGCCTTATGCCGAGAATGAGTTCTGGGCTTGTCGAATCTTTAACTATGTTCTCTCGAAATTCGGTAACTTCGTAGACGAACTCCCCGGCGTCCAAGAATGCTCTCCCATCTTTTTCCACGAGACTGCAGTCGACAAAGTCGATCGCTGGGGTACCGATGAAACCAGCAACGAAAAGATTCTTTGGGTGATCGTACATGTTTTCAGGTGTGTCGTACTGCTGCAATGAACCCAGCTTCATTACACCGATTCTGTCAGCCATACTGATCGCCTCCAGTTGATCGTGGGTGACGTAGATAGTCGTCGTTCCCAAGGTCTTGATCAACCGTTTCAGTTCTCCTCTCATGCGAGCTCGCAGCTTTGCGTCCAAGTTCGTTAGAGGCTCATCGAGGAGGTATACCTTTGGCCTTCTCACCATGGCTCGCGCTAACTCGATCCTCTGTCTCTCGCCCATGGTTAGACCTCCCACTGGCAAGTTCAGAAGGTGGTCTATTCCGAGTATCGTAGCGACTTTTCTTACGCTCTTCTTTATTTCGTCCTTAGAGGCTCCACGCATCTTCAATGGAAATGCTATCTGATCGAACACCTTCATAGCAGGATACATAACATAGAATTGGAACACCATAGCGATGTCCCTGTCTTTCGAAGGAAGGTCGTTGACTACAACATCGTCAATGCATATTTTGCCTTCCGTTGGCCTTTCTACGCCAGCGATCATGCGTAGCGTCGTCGTCTTCCCACAACCCGAAGGACCTAGGAACGAAACGAACTCGCCATCCTTGATTTCCAAACTTAAGTTGTTGACGGCCACCACGTTCCCGAATCTCTTCGTCAAGTTCTCCAGTCTAACCACGGCCACTACCGTCTAACCTCCCCGTTGTTCCTATCTTCAAACGATTGCGTTCTCAGTCTTCTTGTCGAAGATATGTATTTTCTCTTGATCGAAAGTGATCCATACTTTGTCGCCCATGTTGGCCCTGAAAGTCTCAGGTGCCAACGCAGTCAACACTCTCTTGCCAACTCTTATCTCGACGACTATATCGGGCCTTGCAGGCTCCACAACATAGATTTCAGCTTCATAGCATTCTCCGTCAGCGCGACTCCTACTCATTGAAATATGCTCAGGCCTTATCCCAAGCGTGAGCTCTGAACTAGTTGCTTGCTGCTTTATCTGATCTTTGAATCTCGAAACGTCGTATGTAAAGTCGCCTGCATCTAAGAGTACGCGCCCATTTGTATCTACAAGCGTACATTCTACCAGATTCATCGCAGGGCTTCCGACGAATCCCGCGATGAAAAGGTTCGTCGGATGATTGTATAGAACGTCGGGTGAATCAAACTGGAGCAGATTACCGAAGTCCATGACAGCGACTCTGTCGCCCATGCTGATTGCTTCAAGTTGGTCAGGTGTGGCCAAGATTATTGTTGTCTTCAATTCTCTCCGTAGCCGCTTGAATTCTCCTCTCATCTGCTCCCTGAGTTTGGCGTCCAAGTTTGTTAAAGGCTCGTCTAGAAGAAGCGCCTTGGGTTGCCTGATAATAGCCCTACCCATGGCGACTCTCTGCTTCTCGCCTCCACTGAGTTGCTTTGGCAACCGATCTAACAGCGAGGATATCCCTAGCGTCTCTGCGACTTGATTTACTCTATTCTTGATGTCTGAATCCGATAACCCTCTCTTCTTGAGTGGGTACGCGATGTTTTCATACACAGTCTTATGAGGATAGAGGGCGTAGGACTGAAACATCATAGCTATGTCTCTGTCTTTCGGCGGCAGTTGGTTGACGAGTACATCGTCTATGTAGATCTCGCCTTCATCAGGCCTTTCGACTCCAGCGATCATCCGAAAAGTCGTGGTCTTTCCGGCTCCAGATGGACCTAGGAGACACATGAATTCTCCATCGGCGACCTGGAGATCCAGTTTGTTGACCGCGGTCTTGTCTCCGAACCTCTTGGTTATGCCCTTCAAAGCAACTTTGCCCAAAATTTCTTGACCGTCCTTTCCTAGCCTATTTGAGTTCCATTTTGCAATCTCAATCACTTGATGGCGCCGAAAGTAAGTCCTCTTACGATATATCTCTGAATGATCAAGGCAAAAATGAACATTGGAATGACGCAAATAGTAGCGGCTGCACTGAGTGGCCCCCAGAGAATTCCGCGGTGAGTCCAGAAGCCTGAGACTGCCACAGTCAGCGTAACAGCTTGCGACCTAGTGAGTATGAAAGCAAACAGGAACTCGTTCCATGTGAAGAGAATACTGAAGATAGCTGTAACCGCTAGGCCTGGTGCTACAAGCGGCAAGACTATCTCTCGGAAGACTTCGAATCTGGTGGACCCTTCGATCATAGCGCTCTCTTCTAGATCTGTTGGAATCTCCTTGAAAAACCCGTATAGCAGCCAGATCGCAAAAGGCAGATTGAACAATGTGTTGAGTATGATGAGCGAGATTACATTATCGAGCAAATTCAAATTCTGGAAGATCACGAAAAATGGGATGATAGCAGCTATCGGCGGAAACATCTTCACAGTCAATATGTAGAATTGGAGGTGCCCCCCACCAAGATTGTATCGAGCAAACCCATAGGCTGCAAGCGCACTGATCGGAACAACTAAAGCTATTGTGGCCAACGAGATTATTAAGCTGTTATACAGCCCGCGAACCAGAGGAGCTTCAGGGGACGCTAATGCAAACCAATAGTGATCGAGCGTAGGCGTAAATAAAAATCTTGGTGGTGTAACTAAGATGTCTGGTTCAGGCTTAATGGAGGTAGCAACCATCCAGACCAGCGGAGTGAGCGTAGCTATAAGAATCACTGCCACCGCTAAATAGATCAGTGCCTTCTTAACAAGACTCGTTGGTGAACTCTTAGAACTAGTCATCGTCAACACCTGCCTCTCAGAGCCTTGCGATTCTCCTAAGAGCTATCACGCTCAAAATTATGACAAGATACAAGAACATCAACGCGATAGACGCCGTGTAGCCCACCCATAGGTACAGGAAACCCATCCTATACAGATACCAGCTTACCACTTGTGTAGCGATGCCAGGACCACCTCGTGTCAGTGCCCAAACAGGATCCCATAGCTTCAGGAGATCTATCAGTCTCAGCAGAGCGACGATAACCAACAGAGGTCTAATCATTGGTAGAGTGAGGTATCTGAATCTCTGAACTGCTGATGCACCGTATATAGTCGCTGATTCAAAGGGCTCCTGCGGCAGACCCTGCAAGCCTGCGACGAGTATCAGAGCTACGAATGGAGTCCACTGCCAAGAATCATAGATTATTATCGATACCAACGCCATTGTCGATTCAGCTAACCAATGTGGCGAAGACCCGAAAACTATTTGGAAAAAGTATGGAATTATGCCAAATTTCATATCGTACATATATTTCCATACGAGGCCGATGGCTATGGGCGCAGCCACCAATGGAAGCGTAATTATTGTTCTTACCAGCCTCCGGCCTCTGAATTCCCTATTCAAGAGAAGAGCTATCGCGAGACCTAGCGGAATCTGAACTAGCAGAGATCCGGCTGCAAACTTGAAGGTTGCTAACAATGCCTCAGCCAAATACGCATCTTCATTCAATGCATGACTATAATTCTCGAAACCTATGAACGCGTCTTTCCAAAGCGCAGTCAAGTCATAACTGCGCGTGCTCAAGTAGATTGAGTAGAACAAAGGGTAGAGAGTAAGTGCGAAAACTATTATGAGAGAGGGGGATACCATAATCCAAGGCATGTATCTTTCTTTTTCGAACTTCATCTATTCTCAACTCGTTTCATTGATACAAAAAAAGGAGGGAGTTTATTCTCTACTTCACTTCGGTTCAGTCCGGCCTCTTCAACGAGGGCAATATTGCTCCGACAAGACACAGCGGCTGAAAGAGCCACGACAAGTATTGTTCCTCGAAGACTGGTAGCGACAGTTTCTCAAACCCAGGCGTCCAACCGGCAGGCGGCTTATGCTCAGGATACCAACCGCATATCTTGGCGATTTCGTCAGCCATGAGATCCGCGGCTTCCTTAGCGGTCTTCTGGCGATTTGCTAACAACGACATGACGTCAATGAAGGGCCCAACGTAAATCTTGGCGGACTGAGGCAGCATAAAGATCCTCGGCGGCTTCTCCGTATCGGGAAGCGGTTCCAGTAGTGCGGCTGAATCCGCAATTGCTTTCAAATGTGCATACTTGTGCGCAAGCTCAGGTGTAGAGTAGAATTCAGGATCATACAGTACAGATCTTCTGCATGTCGATCCTCCCATCAGAGCGAAGTCCTTTTGAGCTTTAGCGCCTGACAGGTATTTTATCCACTCCCAAGCGTCCTCCTTATGTTTCGAATCTGCACTCATTCCGACTGCGAAACAGCCTGTGTACCCTCTTCCTCCGACACCCGTACCGCACTCCATCTTGGCCCCCGGCACTTCTTGCTCTGTCTTGATAGCGTTAGGCCACTGGTCTAGGAAGAATTGTAGGAATCCTTGGACTATCCCGCTCCTTAGATTTCCGACACAACCGTCGTACGTGATTTCTATGGAGTTTGGCGCTGCGAGGGCTAAGAAGTCTGCGTACTGCTGCATGCATTTCACGCCTAGCTCATTGTTGATTATTATGTTGTAGTCTTTGTCAACCCAGTCCATTCCGTGTCCCCACAGCAAAGCCATGAACTCATCTTGGGACTCACCGAACCTGCCCGCCATCATACTTAGACCATAAAATGTCTTTCCGGGTGGAGCCACCCATTCTTGGGGAACCACTTTGGAGAAGAAGTAGCAGATATCATAGTATTCTTCCCAAGTCATTGTGTGATCTGGTTTTCTCAATGCACGCCCATATTTCTCGAAGTACAGGTCCTGTATGTCCTTCCTCTCGTAAAGGTCAGCTCTATAGATCGATCCTTGGTCATAGGTGTAGTATGGTAACCCATAGGTATGCGTGCCTCGGCTCAGCAACACTCTATAGTGAGGTAGAATATCCTCGAAGTTCATTTCTTCTTTCGGAGCTTTCGCAATGTATTCGTCGAGCGGCTCTAGGTAGCCGGCGAGGGTCCACTCTGACATCCACATCGTCTCAATAGTTACAACATCGTACGCTCCAGTCTTCGCCGCTAACTCCATAACCTCCTTCTCATAGAGGACGGTGTTGTCGATTCCTATAACCTCCACCTGTATGCCCGTTTTCTCCGTAAAATCTTTCGCTATTTTGTTCATCGCGTCCGTGTAGAATCCAGCGATCACAGACCATGTTACTTTCCTAGGAGCTGGTGGCGGTCTCGTTACATACCACACAACTACAATGCCCACGACGATTATGATCACTATAGCTATCGCCGCAATAAGCTTACTCTGTTTTTTCCACATTTTCCTCAACCTAGCGCTTTTGCGCAAAAAGATAATGAGATTTGCGAAAGCCTATAAGACTTTCCATGAATTCCTAGAGAATTGCCAAGAAATCTTAAGAGAGCTTTTAAGAGTTTCTAGGCGCATCTAAATGCTTCTTATACTTCTCACGATATCATTACAGTCTCTTTTCGAGCTACATTTCAATCTTCGCCAATTCATTGTACAGGCTTTGCACAGAATCGTGAAGTTGCACATAGAACTTGTACAGCTTATCGTAGGCCTCGGAGTTCTTCTCTATCGGGTTGCAAGATTCAACGACAGAAACCATTTCGTTGGCCGCCGAAGGTGCGTCCATAAATGCGCCAGCGCCCATGCCGGCAAGTATCGCAGCGCCTAAGACGCCCCCTGATACGTACTTAAGACTTGCGTCGGCAACCCGTAAACATCTGCCTTGATTTGTCGCCACAAAGGGCTGACAGCTCCTCCGCCGATCAATCTGAACGCGTCAGGTCTCAAGTCCAGCTGCTTAACTACTTCCACACTCTGCTTAGAAGCATACGTGATACCTTCCATTATCGCTCTAATCAAATGAGCCCTTCTATGCGCCAACGTCAAGCCGAAGAACACTCCACGCGCATACGGGCTTCCCATCGTCCTTTCACCGATGAAATAAGGAACTAGCACCAACCCGTCCGATCCCGCTGGGATCTTCGCTGCTTCCTCGTCCATTACCTTGTAAGGAGACAAACCTCTCTTCGCAGCCTCTTCTCTCTCCGCCTCGCCAAATTCGTCCTTGAACCATCTCAGAAGTCCTCCTTCAACTATCCCAAAAGGAATCCATCCCAGGACCACGTGGTGAAGATTCATTATTCGACGGTCGATCAGAGGCTTCTTCGAATAGAAGGCCACAATAGATGCTGTGCCCGAGATGTCAGCAGCTCGACCCTCTGAAACCACACCAGCACCGAGCAAAGTGCATAGGAAATCCCCTCCGCCTGAAACTACAGGTGTTCCTGAACGTAAGCCCGTAGTTTTTTCTGCTTCAGAGGTTATCTCTCCAACAACCTGATGAGAAGCGTATATCGACGGCAGTTTCTCCAAATCTATTCCTAGTGCACCTGCCAGCTCATCAGACCATTTCTCCTTCTCGGCGTCGAAGAGGTAGGTTCCAGAAGCTTCTGACCAGTCTATGGAAACCTCGTCGGTTAGCTTGTAGACTATGTAGTCTTTTGGAACTAGGAATTTGTAGGCTTTCTTGTAGATCTCAAAGGCATTTTCTTTCATCCACATTATCTTGATCCCAGTCCAAGGCGTGGTTATCGGATTGGCAGAGATCTTTATCAGCTGTTCCTCATCGACTGCTGACTTGAGTCTCTCGCATTGAGGTGCATTTCTCTTATCGCACCAGAGAGATGGAGAGCGGTAGAGCAGGTTCCCATGTTTGTCTATCGGCACTGGCGCATGCATCTGGCCGCAGACACCGACTCCTCTCACATCCTCAACCGGAAGACCCGATGAAGCAAGAACCAGTTTAACGTTCTTGGAGACAGCATGCCACCACTTCTCCGGGTCCTGCTCTGCCCAGCCCGCTTTAGGACATATTAGTTCGTACTCCTCATACGCATCTTTCACAACGCGCCCGTTGATGTCAAACAGCGCGACTTTCGTACCCTCGGTGCCTACATCTATGCCCAGAAGGTGCGGTTCTCTCGCCATTAGAACTGCCCCTAAAAGTAAATGTTAACGCAGAATGGTCTTTAAAGAATGCTCACGACAACCTTCGATGAAGCGCAAGGACTGAATTACGGAGGATTCTTTTTCTGAGATGCCTGCTAACACATTTATACAAGACCTGATGAACAATTGAAAAGAAGGCGATTCAAATGCCTATGGGTTTCGGAGATCGATTGTTCTGGTCGATCGCTTCAGCTATAGCTATCGGAATCTTCTGGCTGAAGTTCGTGGAACCCTACCTGAGCATTTGGTTCGCATTAGGCATAGCGATAGTCGTCGCTGTTCTCATTTGGAAAAAGGGAAGACAGCCGAGGAAGACGGCACTCAAGTCTTCAACATCAGTCTAACATCATTGACTTGATAGAACAACTGACTAGATTTTTTACATTACGGTAACCACACGCTTTAGAAAACGACAGGCGGCGACTCACGACTTGAAAGCTCACATCAAATCGCACCGTGCCTTCTTCAGAGAGGTTGCTTTGAGATCGAAAAAGCTACTAGCGACACAAGCATTAGGCTGAATGCGATGATCAAACTTCTGGAACTACTCAGCATTGAGTTCTCTCCAGAAGCTACGGCGGCGACCATCGGAACGAAAAGGGATCGTCTGATCAAGAAGATAACGGGGAACAACGACCCTTACCGTGAGCTGAAGCACCACTCAAATATCCAAGCCTTAAAGATGCTTCCTGAAGCTCGTGAATTCGTAAAGGGCTGCCGAAAGAATTATGAGAGATTCAAAGCTGCTTGCATTCTGTCGATACTGGGAAACCTTATAGAGTTCGATATAATAGGCCACGAATTTGACTTCAAGAAGCTGAATCGTCTTTTCGCCAACACTGAGTTGACGATAGATGATACTAGGGGTATTTACGATCTGTTGAGACATTCGAAGAACGTTGTTCTTCTCGCTGACAACGCAGAGGAGATAGTTTTTGACACTGTCTTGATCGAAGAGATACATCGCATCGGAGCGAGTGTCACGGTAGCAGTTAAGGAAGAACCTGCTCTCAATGACGCCACGCTTACTGACGCAGACGAGGTTGGGTTGCGAAAAATCGCTGAGGTAATCACGACAGGCACAGATACGCTAGGGCTCTTGATGGAGGAAGCCTCCGCCGAATTAAAGAGGAGAATTAGAAATTGCGATGTATTGGTTGTGAAAGGAATGGCGAATTATGAAACTTTGTCTGATGAAAGAATGAGCGTACCTATGGCGTTTCTCTTGATGGCCAAATGCGACCCCATATCAATAGACTTAGGAGTGAAGAAAGGTTCCGCAGTCGCCAAGCTTGTCAAACCTTCATAAAGAAGAGGAGTAATCGCCATTATTCAATCACCGAGATTGATCTAGCTTTTTCTACTTCAGATGCTAGAGAGATGATTAACGTTTTAAGCAGAAGCTATTATTCATCTGCTATTTGGAGGGGGAAATATGGGTCTGCCGCCTAAGAAATGGGGTTTTAGCAATCCTATAGTCGCGTCTCTGTATCCGCCGCCTCCGATTCGCTGGATCGGATGGAAAGTTCAGCTTGTCCTCTACGAAACCGCCAAGGAAAAAATAAGTCAAGTGATTCCTGAGCCACTTGAGCCTAACGGAAACAAAGTCATTGCATGGGTTTCGTACTGTGATTTCTCAACGCAAGGAGCATTCCACGAAGCCGCGCTGTATGTTCAAGTCAAATACGGCAAATATTCTGGGGTATACGAACCTTTTCTCTACGTCGACAGCGAAGTACCGCTCACAGGGGGCAGGGAGATATGGGGATACCAGAA
>Ga0315314_1001189_pt1 | contig 24129 bp, 14 predicted proteins | sample TDP9_MG_FD_203631 | JGI IMG/M metagenome (GOLD analysis project Ga0315314, IMG submission 203631) | Freshwater sediment microbial communities from Lake Towuti, South Sulawesi, Indonesia - TDP9 | ecosystem: Environmental > Aquatic > Freshwater > Lake > Sediment | place: Indonesia: South Sulawesi... | reverse complement strand
TGGGGGAGGAGCGCCGCGAAGAAGCCGACCCTCTCGCTCTTGAACATATCTCTTGCCAATTGGTACAGCACGATACTGAGGAGGGCTGAAATGATGACGGCTCCCAGACGGATGAAGAACACCGAGTCCTCTCCCAGGGAGGTCATCAGGAAAATGAGGAAGGCCACCATCGGCCCTTTGCTATAGTAGGAGATATCCAGGTGCCGAGACCACTCCCAATAATGGGCCTCATCTGGGGCCAAGTCGAGGGGAGCCCACTGGATATACAGGAGGCGAATCAACGCCAGCAAAGAAAGCAAGACCCAAAATGCCCACCGAAAACGCCCTCCCTTGGAAAGATGATATTTAGGCATAATGGGAACTTCGAACCGCTCTGCGCCGATCCAGCACTGCCAGGATGGCGCGATGGAGAAAGATCAAGAGTGTGGCACAAGAAAGCCCTACCAGAGCACCCCCGGCTACATCGGAGGGATAGTGGACCCCCACATAAATCCGCGAGAATCCCACGGCCAAGCAGACGATCAAAGTAGGAACCAGCAGCCACCGATAGAAATAGGAAAGATAGAGCCCGACGGAAAAAACATTGCTGGCATGATTGGAGGGAAAGGAATAGGATCGGGAGCACCCTTGCAGAAGATGAACCTCGGGCAGGATCTGGCAAGGTCGAGGTCTCCGAATGAGCAGCTTGAGGAGGTAGCTCACCTGATCGCTGAACAGGAGAAGGAGCAAGCCCAGGAGGGCTACCATCCTACCTTTTCGGCCTCCCCAGACCAAGAGACAAATCCAGGCAATAGCCAGCGGAACCCGAAAATAGGATTCCTCGGAAAGGATGGGCATGAGGAAGTCGAAGAACCGATTTTGCAAGCCCCGATTCATCAAGTAGAATAAGGAAGTGTCCATAGGCGGTAAAGATTTCAGGGATCATATCTGATCCATTTCATCACTGTCAAGGGAAATGCCAGCTAAAAGGGCGATGGTCGGGCTCATGACGGGTCGCTTCACCTGCAAAACGAGCCGCCCGAGCTGGAAAAAGCCCTTGACTTTTTATCCTCCCTGCAAAATAATCGAGCCGCTGCCGGGAAGTTGGCATATTCAGGGAATTTCCTGTGCCGGAGGTCATTGGGTGAAGAGATCGCTTCGCCTTCTTGGTTTGATGGCCATATGCCTCTTGCTGACTGGGTCTTCTTCGGCCCTGGGGGTGATTTCTACGGAGCCGGAGCGCATGAGGATCGCCATCGTTGATTTCGATACCATGGGAGGGGAGTTCAAGGTCCAGGATCTGGGGAGCATCGTTGCGGAGTGGCTGATCACTTCCTTCGTACAATCGGGGCGTTTTGAAGTGGTAGAAAGATCTCAGCTCCAAAAGATCTTGGAGGAGCAGAAATTGGCGGTCACTGGCTTCGTGGCGCAGGAGACAGCCGTCAAGTTGGGTAAGGTCCTGGGGGTGAAGGTCATCATCTCGGGAACCCTGATCAAGCTGGGAGAGGCTATCGAGATCAACTCCCGCTTGGTTGATACCCAGGATGGCTCAATCATCAAAGCAGAGAAACGAAGGGCCGAGCATTTCTCGGACCTTGAGAGGACCGTCGAAGAGCTCGCCACGCAGATCAAGGGGGATTTTCCCCTGGTGGGATATGTGGTGAATGTCTCTCCCTCGGAAGTGATGATCGATTTAGGCTGGAAACAGGGGGCCTCCATCCACCAGACCTTCATCGTCTTCCGCGAGGGTAAGCAGATCATCCATCCTACCACCAGTCAGGTCTTGGCAGTGGAGGAGATCCCGATCGGAGAGATCCGCCTCATCAAAGTGGATCGCATCACCTCCACGGGGGTCATGAGCAGGCAAGCAGAGGGACAGAACATCCAGGCCGGGGATCGAGTTCGAACCCCCTCGGCTGCCACGAGCTTGCTTGCCTCCAAACCAATGGAATCCCTCCCTTCCCCCTCCGAGATGGCGAAGGTTCCCACCGAGCAGAGAAAATCACAACGACCGCAGTTTCTTTTGAAATGGGGCGAAGAGGGGAGGGAAGCGGGGAAGTTCGTTGTCCCTCTATCTCTTGCCATCGATAGGAACGATCAGATCTATGTCGCCGACTCCGAGAACCATCGGGTTCAGGTCTTTGACCGCCAGGGCCATCTGGTCCGCATCATCGGCAAGAAAGGGAAGGGTGACGGGGAGTTCCTGGTTCCCACGGATGTCGCGGTGGACGAGGAGGGGTGTCTCTATGTGGTCGACTGCCGCAACCGGAGGGTGCAAAAATTCGATCCCAATGGAAATTACCTCCTGCAGTGGGGCAGCTCGGGCAGGCGAGGCGATGCCATCCAGTTCGCTGTCCCCAGCGGAATTGCCGTTGGCAGGAGTGGCGCTGTCTATGTGGGAGATGCCAAACTGGGACGCATCCAATGCTTCGATCGAACGGGCCACCTGCTCTTTTCCTTCGGGGAGAAGGGCCGAGGACCTGGCAGGCTGAGCCGCCCGACCTATCTGGCTACGGACCGAGAAGGGAACTTATATGTAGTGGATTCCGGCTATGTTCGGATTCAGAAGTACGATCCCAGGGGCAATCTCTTAGCCAGCATGGAAAGGAAGGGTCGCAGGGACCCCGATTTCGTTCTTCCCTACGGGATCACGATCTCCCCCACCGACCATCTCTATATAGTGGATGGGGAGATGAGCCGCGTAATCATCCTGGATGCAACCAATGGGACGCGCCTCTTCACCTTCGGAGAGAGAGGCCGGGCGGAGGGGAAGCTCAATGTTCCCGCGGATGTGGCTCTCGATCGGGAGGGCAACATCTACGTCCTGGAGAGGGGCGGGAGCCGCATCCAAAAATTCTCTCCCTTTTCTCCCTGAAGCTCACCTCCTCTCTAACCCATGATCTCTTCCCACCGTAACGGCCTGCCGACATTCAGCCTTCCTCTGATAACCCTTCTTCTCATTCTGGTATCTGCATGCTTTCTGTTCTACCGGCTCGGGGATATTGAGATGAGAACCTGGGATGAATCTCTTTATGCCCTGCGGGCGAAAGAGATGTATCTCAGTCGCTCTTACATTGCCCCCATTCAGGGAGGGGAGGTAGCCTGGTCCTCTGGGAAACCCCCCTTCGGCTTCTGGGTGATCCTCCTCAGTTTTCACCTGCTCGGATTCACCCCCCTGGCCCTCCGACTGCCCTTCGCAACTTTTGGCATGGGCTCCGTCTTGCTGCTCTTCTTGATCGGAAAACAACTTCGGGATCAGAGATTGGGCCTTTTCTCGGCCTTAAGTCTATTATTGATGCCTGGATTTCTCACCTATTCGCGGCAGGCCATCCTGGAACCCATCCTCACCTTCTTCTTCCTCGCGGCTCTGTTTCTCTTCCATCGATCCCATCTCTGCGACTCAAAGAAGGCCATTCTGCTCTACAGTCTGGCCACCGGCCTGACCATTGGGTTGGCCCTCCTCACCAAACAGGTGGTGGGACTCTTGATCCTTCCTGCCCTGATGGGCCATGAGGTCTGGGAGTGGAGAAAGCACGGGGGAAATGGCCACTTATTCCGATGCTTCCTGATCCTGCTTGCCATGCTGGCCACCAGCGTGTGGTGGTTTCTCATCATGTATGCTCAATACGGATCGATCTTCGTTCACCATTATTTTGGAACCAGTGTACTTCGTCGCCTGAGCCATACCATCACCGCTGCAGATCGAATGGCGCAAGGGTTTCACTCCGTGCTCCTTCAGCGCACCGGCTCTCTCCCTCTCCTGCTCGGGGCCCTGGGGCTTCTCCTTCTCCTCCTTTTCTTATTCCTGCCTCAGCTCTTACGGAGGGGGGAACCCTTTTCCCCGAATCCCGCAAGCCATGCCCTTCTCATCCCCCTTCTCCTCTTTTCCGGGATCTACTACCTCATCTTCGGCCTGATCTCTCGCACCCTTCTCTCCTGGTATCCCCTTCCCCTCTTGCCCATCCTGGCGCTGGGACAGGCCTATTTTCTCTGGATCTGTCTGGAGGCACCCAGCAAGAGAGGATTCAGAACGATCATTTCGATTCTGGGGCTTTTCCTGATCACCGCTTACTTCTGCGGTCTCGCCCGGGTTGCCCTCAAGGCCCGCACTTACCATTCTCCCGATCCCTTCAAGGAGGTTGCAGCCGTGGTACAGACCCTCCGGGCGGAGCAGGTCCTCTTCGACGAAGGGATCGAACGGGGCCATAAAGATAAGATCCTACCCCTGCGATTCTATCTTGAAGTCCCCGTCCAAAGGACAGATGTGGAACCTTATCTGAAGGGAGAGAAGGGGGGAGAGGGTGAATTGGTGATCACCAGCAGGACGCGCTGGGCAGAATTACGAGGGACCGCTTCGGGGGGTAGAGTCGTGCAGCACCTGCCGGGGGGGGATTTGATCCTCTGGGAAGGTCAGAGATAACGAGATAAGATGGTTATGGGCCCAACTCAGGCAGATTCCACCTTGGACTTATAGAGCAGAATGGGGCTCTTCCGCTCCAAGACGGCCTCTCGATTGATGATGACCTCCGAGACATTGGATTGGGAGGGGATGTCGTACATCAGATCCAACATGAGATCCTCCAAGATGGAGCGCAGGCCCCTCGCCCCCGTCTCCCTCTTCACCGCCAACCGGGCGATGGCCATGATGGCGTCCTCTGTGAAGGTGAGCTTCACCCTTTCGAAGGCAAAGTACTTCTGGTATTGCCGGATGAGGGAGTTCTTGGGTTCCACCAGAATACGCATCAGGGCTTTCTCATCCAGCTCATGCAAGGGGGCAACCACCGGGAGCCTGCCCACCAGCTCTGGAATCAGGCCGAATTTGATCAAATCGTCGGGTTGAATCTCCGAGAGGACATGGCCGATGCTTTTCTCTCTCTTTCCCTGAATCACCGCACCAAAACCCATCCCCTTCTTGTTGATCCGGTCCTCCACAATCTTCTCCAAGCCTACGAAGGCCCCCCCACAGATAAATAGGATATTGGTAGTTTCCACCTGCACATACTCCTGCTGGGGGTGCTTTCGCCCACCCTGGGGGGGGACATTGGCAATCGTACCCTCCAGGATCTTCAGCAAGGCCTGCTGCACCCCCTCCCCGGAGACATCCCGGGTGATGGAGGGGTTCTCTGACTTGCGGGCAATCTTATCGATCTCGTCGATATAGACAATCCCCCGCTCCGCCTTCTCCACATCATAGTCGGCAACCTGGAGGAGTCGAAGGATTACATTTTCCACATCCTCTCCCACATAGCCTGCTTCGGTGAGGGTAGTGGCATCCGCGATGGTAAAGGGGACATCCAGGATTCGAGCCAAGGTTTCGGCCAATAGGGTCTTCCCACATCCCGTAGGCCCCACCAGCAGGATATTGGACTTGGACAGTTCCACATCGTCAAATTCCGGGCGGGCGTCGATCCTCTTGTAATGGTTATGGACGGCTACGGAGAGGATCTTCTTCGCCCTCTCCTGTCCGATGACATATTCATCGAGGATCGATTTGATCTCCGCGGGCTTGGGGAGAGCGGCCGCGTTTTTCACCCGCTTATCCTCCCACTCTTCCGCGATGATATCATTGCACAGCTCAATACACTCATCGCAGATATAGACGGTGGGACCTGCGATCAGTTTTCGTACGTCATCCTGACCCTTGCCGCAAAAGGAACAACGGAGACCGCCCTCTTGCTTTCCCGTCTTGGCCATTAATCTTTACCTCCCATGATCCTATCCATTGCGTTACCTGTGCTCGATGACATCATCGATAATCCCATATTCCTTTGCTTGCCCGGCAGACATGAAGAAGTCCCGGTCCGTGTCCTTTTCGATTTTCTCCAGAGGCTGGTGGGTGTGTTTCACCAGAATCTTATTGATTTCCTCTCTCATGCGCAAGATCTCCCGCGCCTGGATATCGATGTCCGTCGCCTGACCTTGAACTCCTCCCAACGGCTGATGAATCATGATGCGCGCGTGAGGGAGAGCGGATCGCTTTCCCGGAGTACCGGCCGCCAAGAGCAATGCACCCATACTGGCCGCCTGCCCCATGCAAATCGTGCACACATCGGGTTTTACAAACTGAATCGTATCGTAAATTGCCAGGCCGGCCGGCACAGATCCCCCAGGACAATTGATATAGAGATTGATCTCCTTGTCCGGATCCTCCGCCTCCAAAAAGAGGAGCTGGGCAATCACCAGATTGGCGTCCACATCATCGATCGCCGTGCCGATGAAGATAATGCGATCCTTTAGAAGTCGGGAGAAGATGTCATAAGCCCGCTCTCCCCGCGGGGTCTGCTCAACGACCATGGGTACCAGATTCATCTTTTCCCACCTCATCACGCGAGAACGATTCGATCGCCGGAGATAATATTCGCTTTGGCGAAGAGGAAAACCAAAGTCTTTCGTTCGCGCAGGACGCGCTTTACCTCAGTTAGCCCATCCCTCTCCTCAAAATATCGTCTCAAGGCAGCTGGGTCCTGTTTCAAGGTCGCGGAGAGGGCGTCCAGCTCCTCTTGAATATCCTCCTCCGAGGGCTCGATATTCTCCTTCAAAGCGATGGCTTCCAAGGTCAGGGATTTTTTGACCCTCTTTTCTGCCTGATCTCGCAGCCTCCCCCGAAGGGTCTCTTCGTCCAGATCCAGATCTTTCAGGGTGGCTCTCCTGGCAGAAAGAGACTGACGCGCGTTCTCCATCATCTGTTCCAGTTCCTCTTCCACCAGCGAAGGAGGAGGCTCGCAGGGGTTTGCCTCCGTGATCTTTTCCAGAATCTCCTCCTTCAGGGCATGATCTCTTTCCCTTTCCTTTTCCGCTATCAGCTCATTCTTCAGCTTCTTTCTGAGATCATCGAGAGTCCCCTCTTCCCCAATCTCTTTCGGAAATTCCTCATTGAGTTCGGGGACCCTTTTCTTCTTGATCTCCTTGACTTTCAGGCGGAAGAGGGCCCTTTTTCCTGCCAACTCCTGCTTGATGAAGTCAGGAGGAAGGGTGATCTCCACCTCCTTGGCTTCTCCCTTCCCCATCTCGAAAAGCGCCCTCTCCAGCTCTGGCAGAAGGGTTTGCGAGCCCAGTATGACCGGATAATCCTCCCTGCTCAGCTCCTTAACCCCCTTCTTGTTTACGAACCCTTCAAAATCCACATATACCAGATCCCCCTCTAATGCCGGCCATCCCTCCATGGGGACAAACTGGGAGGCTCTGTCTTGGAGGAGCTGGAGGGCCCTTTCCACTTCTTCCTCGGTCACCTCCACAGGCTTCCTCAAGACCTCCACCCCCAAATAGTCTTTCACCTCCAAACTGGGTTTTACCTCCACCGTGAGGCGAAAGCGCAGGGAATGGTCGGGCTCCAGACTCACTTGATCCACCTCGGGGGCGCCGACCGCGCGGATATCGGCCCCCTTGATCGCCTCCAATGAGGCTTTTGGTATGATCTCTCGAATTACGCTCTCCTCAATCTCCTTCCGGAAGTGGTGCTGCAACAGCGATCTGGGTATCTTTCCTTTGCGAAACCCGGGGACCGCAGCCCTCTGCCCCCATTCGCGGTAGGCCTCTTCGAGCTTAGACTCCACCTGCTCCGTCGCCACCTCAATGGAAAGGGCTCGTTTAATCGGACTCAATTCCTCGACGACAACCCTCATCCCCACTCCATCCACTCAGGGCGACCCACAAGTCGCCCTACCTGATTCCACGCTGGCTGGTGCGAGAGGGGGGACTCGAACCCCCATCCCATCACTGGGACTGGATCCTAAGTCCAGCGCGTCTGCCAATTCCGCCACTCTCGCAGAAAGCCAACCCGCTTTTCCCGAGGCAGCTTTCGCTCTCCACGGGAGGCGTCTGGTGGGCCGTAGAGGAATCGAACCTCTGACCCGCTGATTAAGAGTCAGCTGCTCTACCTAGCTGAGCTAACGGCCCGCGGTCATCGTTGAAATGGCGCGCCTGGGGCGACTCGAACGCCCGGCCCACTGCTTAGAAGGCAGTTGCTCTGTCCACTGAGCTACAGGCGCCTAAAAACGCCGACCATTCAGGCACATCATCTTAGCGCGCCCAGCAGGGCTCGAACCTGCGACCTACGGATTCGAAGTCCGGCGCTCTTTCCAGCTGAGCTATGGGCGCATAAAAAAACCGTCAGCCTTTGTTAAACCCGCAGTGGGGAATCGCTGGCTGAAGGCTATTTGCTGGGGTGAACGGAGGGACTCGAACCCTCAGCCCCTGGAGCCACAGTCCAGTGCTCTGACCAATTGAGCTACGCTCACCATGGGTTAAGGTACAGAAATCATGGCGCGCCTGAGAGGATTTGAACCTCCGACACACGGCTCCGGAGGCCGTTGCTCTATCCGGGCTGAGCTACAGGCGCGTGAGATCCCCCTTTGGCCCCCTTCTGCCTGCTCAAAGGTGCGGTCTGAATCGTCTTGGCTGATATCTGGTCGGGGTGAGAGGATTTGAACCTCCGACCCCCTGCTCCCAAAGCAGGTGCGCTTCCGGGCTGCGCCACACCCCGCGAGCAAAGAGTCCGACTTCGGGCACTTTCTTGTCTCCCGAATTCGAAGCTCCTGAGACTTTCGGTTTTTCGAACACCCCTTAAGCTGCGGCGCAGTCCGTGCCGCCTTTGTGAGGTCCCTGCTCGGCCATCTCTCGCAGGAACGCTTTGGCTCGTTCCATGGCCATCCCGCGATGGCTGATTTGATTCTTCAATGCCGGCTCCAACTCAGCCAGAGTCTTTCCGTAGAGCGGCAGATAGAAGATTGGATCGTAGCCAAATCCTTTTGTCCCTCTTGGGCGCTCAGCGATGAGGCCCTGACATTCTCCCTTCACCACATGGAGGACTGCATCGGGTCTGGCAATAGCGATGACGCATCGGAACCTTGCCTTTCTCTCTTCCCCTTCACAGCGGCTCATCAGCTCCAATATCTTCGCGTTCCGATCCTCCTCGGTCGCCTCCGCCCCAAGAAATCGCGCCGATTCGACGCCCGGTCTCCCTCCCAATGCCTCGATTTCTAAGGAGGAGTCATCTGCCAGGGTGAGATACCCCGTCAGCTGAGCACCTTCCAAGGCCTTCTTCTGAGCATTATGCTCCAGGGTTTCTGCCGCTTCATCTATGGCAGAAAGGTGAGGGAAATCAGTGAAGGAGTAGATGAGATAACCTTCTCCCTGGAGAAGGTCTTTGATCTCTCGCAGTTTACCTTGATTGCAGGTACTAATAAAAATTATATTTTTCGGCCCCATCCTTGTCAAGCTACATTTTTGAAGAGACGACCCTCTCACCCAGCACCCTTTGCTGCATGGAGATGAGCTCTCGAATGCCCGAGGCGGCCACGGAGAGCATCGTGTCCATCAGGTCCTTTCCAAAAGGGGTTTCTTCCGCCGTCCCCTGAACCTCCACGAATTTTCCTGATCCGGTCATCACCACATTCATGTCCACCTGGGCAATCGAATCTTCCGCGTAGCAGAGATCGAGCATTACCCGTCCATCCACGAAACCTACACTGATGGCCGCCACATAATCTTTAATGGGGGCCTTCTGGATGATCCCCGATCTCTGCAGGTAGGCAAGGGCGTCGGAGAGGGCCACAAAAGCGCCGGTGATCGCAGCCGTACGAGTCCCTCCATCCGCTTGGATGACATCACAGTCGATCCAAATCGTCCTTTCTCCCAAGACCTCAAGGTCCGTTACAGCGCGTAGGGAGCGCCCCACCAGCCTCTGTATCTCATGAGTGCGTCCGCCAATCCTTCCCTGGGCGGATTCGCGCAAAAGACGTGCCTTGGTGGAACGGGGAAGCATTCCATATTCGGCTGTGACCCACCCCTGCCCAGAATCCTTCAGGAAAGGGGGGACTTTGTCTTCCACCGTTGCAGTACAGATGACTCGTGTGTCCCCTACTTCAATAAGGGAGGAACCTTCGGCAAATCTCATATAGTCCCGCGTAATCCTCACTGGGCGCATCTGTTGATCGCCCCTACCATCCATGCGCATGATCCTTCCCTCGCTGACTAAATCAAATCCACTTGATTTACTGGTGGCAGATCCCCTTCCAGGAAGAGCCTTCCCACTCTCTCGAATCTTTGCGGAAGATCCGTCACATAGATGTCGGCCTCCTCCAGGCTTCCCGTTCGACGGAGTCCCTTCTCCTCTAAGACGGATATGACCTCTGCGCAGACTGCCTCCGCAGAGTCAATGATGTTGACCTCATTCCCCATCACTCTTCGGATGGTTCGCTTCAGTAGAGGATAATGGGTGCATCCCAGCACCAGGGTATCAATTTGATCCTTGCGAAGATTCGACAGGTAATGCTCGGTCACTTTCGTGGCAACCTCATTGTCCACCCACCCCTCTTCCACTAACGGGACGAACAGGGGGCAGGACTGCGAGAAGACGGAAAGGGAGGGATTCAACCGACGAATGGCCTTGGGATAGGCTTCACTGTGGATCGTCCCTTCTGTCCCGATCACCCCGATCCTTCCCCTCGTTACCGCCACCGCCGCTTTGGCCCCCGGCTCCACCACTCCAATAGTGGGCAGGGGAAATCTCTCTTGTATAGTCTTTAGGCCGTAAGCGGAAGCCGTGTTACAGGCCACCACCAGCATCTTCACCTGATGCTTTACCAGAAAAGCCGAATCCTCCAAGGCATAGCGAATTACCGTCCCCGGTGATTTTGTACCGTAGGGGACCCTGGCGGTATCCCCCAAGTAGATGATCCGCTCCCGGGGAAGGGCCCTCCGAATCTCTTTGAAGACGGTAAGGCCTCCGATTCCCGAGTCAAAAATGCCGATCGGCCGGTTAGCCTGGCCGCTCAAAATCTATCCTCGGTTTCAAAGGCCTTCGCAGATCGATGTGGCCGGCCAGGGTATCCACCTCAGATCCATCAATCAGGATCTTCACCCTTTTGATCTGCTCAAAATTATAGGCCAGTGTGTCCACAATGCAATAGATGGAGAGTAACTCTGCCCTGCTACCCCCGGGATGATGATCTCGCAGTTCGGGGCTGAAGTCCGCATATGCGATCCCTTGCGAGTCGATATAGAGCTGGCGCAGCCTGGTTCCAGGAGGAATGGGCGAGAGGAGTCCAGAGTGGGAGCCCTTGATCAGCTCGGCCAAAGCTGTCCTGGCCTCTTCATCGATACCTCTTCCTGCCTTGACCTCTCTGATCTCCTCTTGCAAGGAGTCTTCTTCCGGGGAGGCGTAGAAGAGACGCAGCGACTTCTTCGGTTCCAACGATCGCAAAGTTAGGGATGAACCGGGAGGGGGTGGTAGGGACCGATCCATCCCCCTCATCCAAGTCTGACGGACCAAGATGGCCAACAGGAGACCGGCCAAAATCAGAAGGAGGAAGACTCTCGCCTTTGGGGGTGTCATGGACCGCACCTTGTTCAACTCGACTCACTCTCTCCCTGCGTTCCCATTTTCCTCTCCAGATGCCCTTTGAACTCGGCAATCGCCTGGAGCAAAGCTTCACAAATGCTCTGCCGATAGCTCTCTTCCCGCAGAAGTCTTTCTCCTTCGGGATTGCTGATAAAGGCAACTTCCACCAGCACAGCCGGCATAGCCGCACCCATCAATACATAGAAGGGGGCAGTCTTGATCCCCCGGTTGACCACCTTCTGAACCTTGTCCAGTTCACTCTGGATGATCTCGGCCAGTTGGCTCGATTCATTGATGTATTCATTCTGAACCATGTCCCACAGAACCGTCTTGAGGCTGGCTGCGTACCGTGGATTCACCCCTTCCAGATTGACCACGTTGTTCTCCCGGATAGCGGCCTCCCGTGCCTCACTATCCGAAGCCTCATAGCTGAGAAAGAAAGTCTCGAAGCCCTCAGTTCTCCCATGAAGGGAGGCGTTTGTGTGAATGCTGAAAAAGAGGTCCCCCTTGGCCGTATTGGCGATCGCCGCTCTCTCCTGGAGCGGGACAAACTTGTCATCGCTTCGAGTCATGATCACTTCCATCCCCAACCTGCTCTCCACCAGCTGTCCCAGCCGCATTCCGATATCGAGGACGACATCCTTTTCCTTCAGGCCTGTGGGGCCCACCGCCCCTGAATCCTCGCCTCCGTGGCCCGGGTCAATGACCACTTTGATCTTCGGCGAATGAACAGCAGCAGAAGCTTCATTCTTCCCCTCGGATCGAACCTGGCCCTCTACCCTTCTACCTTCTCCCTTATAGATATCAAGGACCACCCGGGGAGGATCCTTCAAGGAGAACACCTTTACTTCCGGGTGGGGGTCCACAGCAGACACTTCAATTGCACACGAGTCCCAATCTTGTGTGACCCGAATGGACCTCACGAATCCATCTGCGATCGCTCGGTCCTGGATTGCAGGGGACAAAAATCCCTTCTCCAATTGCAGAAGAACCCGATTTGGCTCTTCCTTCCAAGAATAGTTCAGTGGCCTTGCTAACTCTGCCACTACTCGCGTATGATCGGGATAGGAGCAATGGCGGAGGCTGATGAAGGAACAGGCGGTCTGGCCCACCCGGACCCGCCTTCCCTCTTTGTCCCACCAGACCTTATCTCCGTATCTGATTTTGAGCAGGAAAGAGAATAGATCCATGGGGATTGCCCACTCTCCCCGGAAAATCAGGACCGGGGCGGACAGGGAAATATTTTCCGTTCCCTCCCTGCTGACTTTGGCAAGTCCTTCCCTCAGTAGGAAGGGGATCCCCTCCAACAGAACTTTGACTCGCCTCCCGGGAAGCTCCTGGTATTTCGCTTGAATGATCTTTAGGGTGTGGTCGAGGGGAAGGTACTCCCGTTCCATGACTGGCACCAAGGGAATGATCGTTTTCTTTTCTCCCATGAAGACTTCGATAGTGCCAGCCGCAGGCGAGTCACAGGCGAGGACTGCGACAAAAAGGAAGAGCAACGCTATTCTAAGAAGGTATGGAACTCGCATGGGGCGTTCCTTTCAATTCCCTCCCAGCTTGAAGAGGAACGGCGCAGGTCGGGAAGTATCATACTCTCCCATGCTTGTCAAGACGAAGTTGCTCGTCAAGTGGCTACCAGAGCTAAATCTCGAACCCCACTGGGCCTCGCTTCGCCCATCTGCCCTCATCTTGTTGGTGATCATTTGACCGGATCGTGCCCCGCAAGCCCCGCCCGTAAGGGCGGGGAGCTTCCCTATCCGCCCTTCATCTTTCCATTTTCCTAAACTCACTATTTCTCTTGGCACCATGCATCAAAAAGAAAAGCCTGCGCCCTTCGCGCAGGCTTTTCTGATCATGACCCCAGCAATGTCCTACTCTCCCACCCAGTTGCCCAGGCAGTACCATCGGCGCTGAAGGGCTTAACTTCCGAGTTCGGGATGGGATCGGGTGTTTCCCCTTCGCTATGATCACTGGAGCCCGATGTGTTTAACTGATCTCTGGCTGCTCAGATCTTCTCCCCGCCTGACCCCAAATGCGCCCGCGTGCATCCTCAGGGACCCTTGGCGGTGATGAAATCTCGGATCCGGCTTAACTCCTTCTTGGTGAGAATCTTCTTGGTCACCAGTTCATAAATATTGGAATATGGCCTTCCCCTTACAATTTCCTCTGCCTTCTGAGATGTCATGCCGGGTATCTTCTTAATCAACTCCCTCTTGGAGCAGGTATTAATGTTGACCTTCCCCTTTCTTAATGGATTTGCATGGCTCATTGGCCGATCCAGGTAGGCCGCCAACCCAGCAATCCACAAGAGCCCGAAGGAACATATTATTGCTGTCCAGAGGTGTAATACCCTTCGCGAGCCCGTGCACATCGGCATGAATCAGGATCGTTTAATGAAAAAATCGGTGGCCAAGTCGCACGACCGATTAGTACCAGTAAGCTCGACGCATTCCTGCGCTTACACCCCTGGCCTATCAACCTTGTTATCTTCAAGGTGTCTTGAGTCCCGATGTCTCCATCGGGAGGGATATCTCATCTTGAGGTGGGTTTCACGCTTAGATGCATTCAGCGTTTATCCCTTCCGAACATAGCTACCCAGCAATGCCCCTGGCGGGACAACTGGTACACTAGAGGTTCGTCCATCCCGGTCCTCTCGTACTAGGGACAGATCCTCTCAAATATCCTGCGCCCACGGCAGATAGGGACCGAACTGTCTCACGACGTTCTAAACCCAGCTCGCGTACCGCTTTAATGGGCGAACAGCCCAACCCTTGGGACCTGCTTCAGCCCCAGGATGCGATGAGCCGACATCGAGGTGCCAAACCTCCCCGTCGATGTGGACTCTTGGGGGAGATAAGCCTGTTATCCCCGGAGTACCTTTTATCCGTTGAGCGACGGCCCTTCCATGTGGAACCGCCGGATCACTAAGCCCTGCTTTCGCACCTGCTTGACTTGTGGGTCTTGCAGTCAAGCTCCCTTATGCCTTTACACTCGACGCACGATTGCCGACCGTGCTGAGGGAACCTTTGGGCGCCTCCGTTACCGTTTAGGAGGCGACCGCCCCAGTCAAACTGCCCACCTGACATGGTCCCCGACCTCGATTCAGAGGTCTGGGTTAGAACTCCAGCACTATAAGGGTGGTATCTCAAGGTTGGCTCCATCCGACCTGACGATCGAATTTCATCGCCTCCCACCTATCCTGCACATACAGCACCAAAATTCAATGTCAAGCTACAGTAAAGGTTCACGGGGTCTTTCCGTCTAGCCGTGGGTAACCGGCATCTTCACCGGTACTACAATTTCACCGAGTCACTCGTTGAGACAGCGCCCAGATCGTTACGCCATTCGTGCAGGTCGGAACTTACCCGACAAGGAATTTCGCTACCTTAGGACCGTTATAGTTACGGCCGCCGTTTACTGGGGCTTCGATTCAGGGCTTCGCCCCGATTGCTCGAGGCTAACCCCTCCTGTTAACCTTCCAGCACCGGGCAGGCGTCAGTCCCTATACATCGTCTTGCGACTTAGCAGAGACCTGTGTTTTTAGTAAACAGTCGCCTGGGCTGATTCTCTGCGACCTTCCCCAGCTCTGTGAGGTAAACCCACTCACCGGGGCCTGGTACCCCTTCTCCCGAAGTTACGGGGTAATTTTGCCGAGTTCCTTAACGAGTGTTCTCTCGAGCGCCTTAGGATGCTCTCCTCATCTACCTGTGTCGGTTTGCGGTACGGTCACCCTGATGGCTCGCTAGAGGCTTTTCTTGGCAGCATGGATTCAGCCAGTTTGCGTCCTTACGGACTCCCCATCGCCTCTCGAAGTTAGCGATCACCCGGATTTGCCAGAGTGATCCTTCTACCGGCTTAGACCCGCACTTCCGATCGCGGGATGGCCTATCCTCCTGCGTCCCCCCATTGCTCAGACGCCACAAGGTGGTACAGGAATGTTCGCCTGTCCTCCATCGCCTACGCCCAACGGCCTCGGCTTAGGTACCGACTAACCCTGAGCGGATTAGCCTTCCTCAGGAAACCTTAGATTTTCGGCGTTCCGGTTTTTCACCGAAATTTTCGCTACTTAGGCCGGCATAATCTCTTCTGCAACCTCCACTGGTCCTTTCGATCCAGCTTCGCTGGCTGCAGAATGCTCCCCTACCGTCCTGATTGCTCAGGACCCGCAGCTTCGGTAATAGGCTTGAGCCCCGCTAAATTATCAGCGCAAAACCACTTGACCAGTGAGCTGTTACGCACTCTTTAAAGGATGGCTGCCTCTAAGCCAACCTCCTGGTTGTCTAAGCGACCTCACAACCTTTCCCACTTAGCCTATATTTAGGGACCTTAGCTGGCGGTCTGGGTTGTTTCCCTCTCGTCTATGGAGCTTAGCCCCCACAGACTGACTCCCGCAATAACAGTTAGCGGCATTCGGAGTTTGGTTGGGGGCGGTATCCTGGGTAGGACCCTAACCCATCCAGTGCTCTACCACCGCTACTTACTTTGCAAGGCTAGTCCTAAAACTATTTCGGGGAGAACCAGCTATCTCCGGGTTTGATTGGCCTTTCACTCCTACCCACAGCTCATCCCACAAGTTTTCAACCTTGATGAGTTCGAGCCTCCATACCGTGTTACCGGTACTTCACTCTGGCCATGGGTAGCTCACCCGGCTTCGGGTCTACTTCATGCAACTGGACGCCCTATTCAGACTCGCTTTCGCTACGGCTCCTTCCCTTATGGAATTAACCTTGCTGCACAAAGTAACTCGCCGGCTCATTATACAAAAGGCACGCGGTCATTCTGGTTCTCGGCAAGCCAAGAACCATAGAACTCCCGCTGCTTGTAGGTATGCGGTTTCAGGTACTATTTCACTCCCCTAACAGGGGTTCTTTTCACCTTTCCCTCGCGGTACTAGTTCGCTATCGGTCATCAGCGAGTATTTAGCCTTGGAGGATGGTCCCCCCAGCTTCCCACAGGATTTCTCGTGTCCCGTGGTACTTAGGTATCTGATCCAGAGAGGCCATTTCCTTTCGTCTACTGGACTCTCACCCTCTGCGGTTAGCCCTTCCAGGACTATTCGACTAAGAAATAGCTTTTTGACTCTCTGGGCCCTCCGTTTCGGACCCCGATCAGACCCTGCAACCCCAAAGGTACAACGCAAACGGGCTATCACGCACCTTTGGTTTAGGCTGTTCCCCTTTCGTTCGCCACTACTCAGGGAATCGTGATTACTTTCCTTTCCTTGAGGTACTTAGATGTTTCAGTTCCCTCAGTTCGCTTCGTCCGGGCTATGTATTCACCCGGCGATGCCCCGACATGACTCGGAGCGGGTTGCCCCATTCGGGAATCCCCGGATCAAAGTCTGTTTGCGACTCCCCGAGGCTTATCGCAGCTTGCCACGCCCTTCATCGCCTGCTGACGCCAAGGCATCCACCGCACACCCTTATTAACTTGACCACCGAAATTGTAGCCTTTACCCAGATTCAATTGTCAAAGAACGTTGCTCTTATGAGCTATTCGATCGAGGGGTTCCTCTGTGGTGGAGATGAGCGGACTCGAACCGCCGGCCTCCTGCTTGCAAGGCAGGTGCTCTCCCACCTGAGCTACATCCCCAGAGAACCTCTCCTTTTCCATCCTGAGGTTTGGAACTCCTTACTCCTCCTCGGATGGATCTTCTTTCCCTTGGTGGGCCTTCTTGGGATCGAACCAAGGACCTCACGCTTATCAAGCGTGCGCTCTAACCGGCTGAGCTAAAGGCCCTCCACAAGGTTCAGAAAAAAAAGTAGCGCTATCAGTTCGGGGTACATCGACCTGCTCTTTGAGGTCCCAGTCCCTCAGGGACCGGGGCTCCGAGCTCCATAGAAAGGAGGTGATCCAGCCGCACCTTCCGATACGGCTACCTTGTTACGACTTCACCCCAATCGCCTGTCATACCTTCGGCGTCTACCCCCCTTGCGGGTTAGCTCAACGACTTCGAGTACAACAGACTTTCGTGGTGTGACGGGCGGTGTGTACAAGGCCCGGGAACGTATTCACCGTGGCATGCTGATCCACGATTACTAGCGATTCCTCCTTCATGCAGGCGGGTTGCAGCCTACAATCTGAACTGAGACCAACTTTTTGGGATTAGCTCCCCCTCGCGGGTTCGCAGCCCTTTGTATTGGCCATTGTAGCACGTGTGTAGCCCAGAGCGTAAGGGGCATGATGACTTGACGTCATCCCCACCTTCCTCCCCGTTAACCGGGGCAGTTCCCTTAGAGTGCCCAGCATAACCTGATGGCAACAAAGGGTGAGGGTTGCGCTCGTTGCGGGACTTAACCCAACATCTCACGACACGAGCTGACGACAGCCATGCACCACCTGTCTCTGCGCTCCCTTGCGGGCACTCCCGACTTTCGCCGAGATTCGCAGGATGTCAAGCCCTGGTAAGGTTCTTCGCGTTGCGTCGAATTAAACCACATGCTCCACCGCTTGTGCGGGCCCCCGTCAATTCCTTTGAGTTTCAGCCTTGCGACCATACTCCCCAGGCGGGGCACTTAATGCGTTAGCTGCGGCACGGAAGGGGTCGATACCTCCCACACCTAGTGCCCATCGTTTATGGCCAGGACTACCGGGGTATCTAATCCCGTTTGCTCCCCTGGCTTTCGCGCCTCAGCGTCAGTATTAGTCCAGAGAGCCGCCTTCGCCACCGGTGTTCCTCCCAATATCTACGCATTTCACCGCTACACTGGGAATTCCGCTCTCCTCTCCTAAACTCAAGTCAAATAGTTTCAAGCGCCAAACCTCAGTTAAGCTGAGGGATTTCACGCCCGACTTATTTGACCGCCTACGCGCTCTTTACGCCCAGTAATTCCGAACAACGCTCGCCCCCTACGTATTACCGCGGCTGCTGGCACGTAGTTTGCCGGGGCTTCCTCTGGTGGTACCGTCATCTCCCCGAGTTATTCGCTCGGGGTGACCTTCGTTCCACCTGACAGGGCTTTACAACCCGAAGGCCTTCCTCACCCACGCGGCGTCGCTGCGTCAGGCTTTCGCCCATTGCGCAATATTCCCCACTGCTGCCTCCCGTAGGAGTCTGGACCGTGTTTCAGTTCCAGTGTGGCCGATCACCCTCTCAGGTCGGCTACTGATCATCGCCTTGGTAGGCCATTACCCCACCAACTAGCTAATCAGACGCAGGCTCATCCTCCCGTGGCAGCTTGAATCAGAGGCCACCTTTGATCCTGCAGGCATGCACCTGTAGGATTTCATCCGGTATTAGCCCCGCTTTCGCGGAGTTATCCCGGGCTGGAGGGCAGATTGCCTACGCGTTACTCACCCGTTCGCCACTTTACTCATCCCCTTGCGGGGACTTTCTCGTTCGACTTGCATGTGTTAGGCACGCCGCCAGCGTTCGTTCTGAGCCAGGATCAAACTCTCCAATTTAAATCAATGAACCCAAAGGCTTGGGTGTTCAATCCGATTCGCCCACGAACTCATAGCGCTAACTTGTCAAAGAACATAACCGGAGGAATTAACCCCCTGGCACTTAGCCCACTTACATTATGGGCCTGACCGTTACTCCTGTTAACAGCCCCCATTTAACCAGGGGGATTTTTTATATAACAGCAATAACCCCCCCTTGTCAACTACTTTTTAAACTTTTTTTACCCCCAACCTTTCCCCGGCACAACCCTGAAAAACTTCCTCTTCCCAACCTTCAGCAAATGCACCCGATCCGAGCTCACCTTGAAGCCAACATCCCTGATCGTCTCCCCATCCAGGTCCACTCCCCCCTGCTGAATTAGACGCCGAGCCTCCGAACGCGACCTTACTATGGAGGTCAGAATCAACAGATGCACCAGCCAGATTCTGCCATCCTCTGTCCGTTCTTTGTCCAACACCAATTCAACGATCTCGTCAGGAAGTCCCTTCTCGCGGAAGATGCGCTCAAACTCGGCCGCTGCTGTCTCAGCTGCCTCACCAGAATGATAGGTCTTCACCAATTCCTTCGCCAATTGCACCTTGAGATCTCGCGGATGGAGGGTACCCTCATTCATCTTAGATTCCAACGTTTCCACTTCCTGGGAGGAGAATGAAGTCGTAAGAAGGAAATACTGCAGGGTCAGCGAATCTGGAATGGACATGATCTTGCCAAACATCTCACGCGCCGGCTCATCAATACCGATGTAATTTCCCAGGCTCTTGCTCATCTTTTGCACCCCGTCCGTGCCCTCCAATATGGGCGTGGTAAGTATGACCTGGGGCTCCTGACCATAATGTCTTTGGAGCTCGCGACCTACCAAGAGGTTAAACTTTTGATCCGTCCCACCCAGCTCCACATCTGCATTCAACATCACAGAATCATATCCCTGAATCAAGGGGTAGAGGAACTCGTGAATACTGATTGGCCGTCCTTCCTCAAATCTCTTCTTGAAATCGTCTCTCTCCAGCATCCTTGCCACCGTATGCTTGGCAGCAATCTCGATCAGGCCCTCGGCATTGACCTGGCTCATCCAACGACTATTGAAATCGATTACCGTCTTCTCGGGGTCCAACATCTTAAAGATCTGCCTCCGATAGGTTTCCGCGTTTTCCCTCACCTCTTCCGCTGTAAGGGGCCTCCGCGTCTCCGATCTCCCAGACGGATCGCCGATCATTCCCGTAAAATCCCCAATCAGGAAAATGACCTTATGGCCCAATTCCTGAAACTGCCGTAACTTTTGTATGACCACCGTGTGGCCAAGATGAAGATCGGGTGCCGTCGGATCCAAGCCCAGTTTTACATTCAAGGGAGTATGGGTGCGGACAGATCTCTCCAGCTTTCCCAGAAGCTCCTCCTCCGTTATGATCTCCGCAGCTTTCTCGCGGATAATTTCTAACTGCTGACGCGCATCCATCTTCTATGAATTATTGAATTATTTTGAAGGGATCACGGACAGAACAGCCCATCCTCGCTACCGGATTTCACTGGCAAATCTGTACTCCGCTCTGACGGTTGCGCTCGCCACCCAAATTCCAAACAGAGCGGGTAATCTTCATAGCACACCGGCAATGCCGGCGCAAGTCTTTTCCAGCTGATGCCCTCCAGAATGCCCCGTCAGCGGCACCCCAAAGGATGGATGCATGCGAATCACAGATGACCGCGCTAAGGCCGCAGCGGGTCGACCCGGTATGGCAATAGCATGGGCGCTCCGACGGGTTCATTCCCCTTTACAAACCGGCCAGATCCAAGGTATATTAAGAAATGAAAATATTTATCCGAATCGGAGATGACTCTACCAAGCGTGCAACACGTCAACGCGGGATGGCAGTTCGAGAGAGAGCAAGAGAGAAGAAGTAAGGAGGACATATTTTTCAGCTCAAAGTGGATATGATAAGGAATTGGAAACGCCAGTTAATCGTTGTGACTTTTTGGACCTTCGTGGTTCTCCTGACTGTCGGGACCGGGGTGTCTGGAGGCTTTTTCTTCGCCTTCATGCGCGACCTTCCCAACCTCTCTTCCCTGGAGGAATACCGCAGCAGTCTCATCACTAACCTGTATTCCGATCGGGATGAGCTTTTTGCCTCCTTTTACGAGCAGAAACGTATCCCGGTTCTTCTTGAGAAAATCCCACAGAACCTGAAGAACGCCATCATCGCCGTGGAGGATGCTCAATTTTACAAGCACCATGGCCTCAATCTGCGAGGGATCGTTAGAGCGGCTCTGGCGAACCTTCGGGCGGGTGAAGTGGTCGAAGGAGGCAGCTCCATCACCCAGCAATTGGCTAAGGTATTCTTCCTGAACCCGGAAAAGAGCGTTCCCCGAAAGATCAAAGAGGCGCTGCTGGCCATTGAGATCGAAAAGAAGTTTTCCAAGGATAAGATCCTCGAACTCTACTGCAATCACATCTACTTCGGCCATGGAGCGTACGGGGTGGAGGCAGCCGCCCAGACCTATTTTCGGAAGCCAGCAGAGAAGCTGAGCTTAGGCGAGTGCGCCATGTTGGCCGGTCTTCCCCGGGCGCCTACTTATTACTCTCCCATTATAGATAAGGAGCGGGCCTCCAAGCGCAGGGCGCACGTCCTTACCCGCATGATGGAGGAGGGATTCCTTAGGAAGAAGGAAGCGGTCCAAGCGGCGAAGGAACCCTTTGATGAGCAATACTTCTCTCGCTTTCGGACCTTCGCCCCCTATTTCGTTGAATATGTGCGTCAATACTTGGAGGAGAAATACGGAAGCTACGCCCTTTACCATGGTGGTCTTCGGATCTACACCACCCTGAATCTGGAAATCCAGAAGGCCGCTGAAGAGGCCATACAGAAGGGACTGAGGGACATAGACAAGGCCCGAGGTTATCGGGGAAAGACTGTCGTGGAGCCCATCAAAGCCTCCGACCCCAAGAAAGGGAGATCATTCATCTACCGCCCCCAATTGGGAGACATCTTGGATGCTACGGTGGAAAAGGTTGGGCGGTTGGGCCTCGAAGTGGCCCTGGGGCAGTACCGGGGGGAGGTTCCTTTCGACAAGGTAGCATGGGCCAATATCAAAGATCTTCGCGCTCACTTCGAGTCTGGCCAGATCATTAAGGTCCAAGTCCTTTCAATCAATGACCAGAAGAGAGTTCTCACCTTAGCCTTGGAGCAAGAACCGGAGATTGAGGCTGCTTTCCTCGCCATTGACCCCCGAACAGGGGAGACGAAGGCAATGATTGGAGGCTACGATTTCTCTCGGAGCCGTTTCAATCGGGCCATACAAGCTAAGAGGCAGCCAGGATCCGCTTTTAAGCCCTTCATCTATGCAGCTGCTTTCGATCTGGGGTTTTCTCCCTCCGCTGTCATCGATGATTCCCCCGTAACCTATCAAGCGGTCATCAATGGCCAGCTCACTGACTGGAGCCCTCAGAACTATGATGGAAAGTTTCGCGGCCCGATCACCCTGAGGGAGGCGCTGGAAGACTCGGTAAATGTGGCTACCATCAGGCTCCTGGAACAGGTGGGAGTCCACCGTGTCGTCGAGATGGCCCATCAAATGGGAATTCAGAGCGAACTTAGACCTGAATACGCCCTCGCCTTGGGAGTCTCTGAGGTTTCCCTCATGGAGATGGTTTCCGCATTCGGGGTCCTGGCCAATCGTGGGGTACGGTGCGAACCCTTCGCCATCCGCAGGGTAACCGACAGAGACGGAAAGATCTTGGAGGAGCATTTTCCCGAGGGCCAACAGGCCATTAGAGAGGAGACTGCTTACACGACAGCCGAGGTCATGAAGGGGGTTGTGGAGCGAGGGACAGCGGCCAAGGCGAGCGTCCTTGAACGACCCTTAGCGGGAAAGACGGGAACGACACAGGACTCCACGGACGCTTGGTTTGTTGGCTTCACCCCCTCGCTCGTCGCTGGACTCTGGATTGGTTATGATAATCCCAGATCTTTGGGACCCCGGGTGACCTCCGCCACCCTGGCCCTTCCGATCTGGATCCACACCATGAAAAGAGCCCTTGCCAGGTCTCCCGTAGAAGATTTTGGCCCACCTGCAAGGGATCAGTTCTCGGAAGAACAGCCCGAACAGAGAAGGCCTGATGAGAATGCAACGGGGGTTAACGCCGGGAGGCCTTGAGCCAAGCATCATGGGGGGCGGACCCCGAAGATCATCCACCCCCGATACCAGGAACATCACCCATCCTTCGAACGGAACGAGGACGGTGTCTCCTTTAGGATCCGTTCCCTCATCTGACTTGCTTCAGCTTCTCCCGGGCCAATGCGGCTTCCCGACTCTGAGGGTATTTCTTGGCCAATCCCTCCAGAATCTGGCGCGCCTTGCTCTTATCCTTTAACTCCACGTACGAATACCCCTTCTTCAGTAAAGCACTGGCCACCTGAGGGCTCTTGGGGTAGTTCTTGATTACCTTATCGAATTCTTCAACCGCCCTTTCAAATTCCTTTCGGCTGTAGTAACACTCCCCCAGCCAATATTGGGCATTCGGAGCAAGACTCCCTTGGGGCAAGATAGTAAGGTAGGAAGAGAACCCTTCAGCGGCCAGGTCAAAGTTGGCCCGGTTGTAATCGGCATAGGCCATCTGATAGATTTTTTCGGGGCTCATTGCGGGAGATGGCTCGGGACTGACCGGTTCCTTCGTCGTCACCGGAGAGGTGACCTTTTCTGCTGCAGGAGGTTTCGTTTCTGTTGATCCCACCACTGCACCTGTCACTTCCGGGCTGGCCAGGGCCGCTTCTTTCCTCTCGCCTTCCACCTTCTCCTTGGCAGCCTCCACCTCGCTCCTGATCTCTGCCTGCTGCGCCTTCATTGAATTGATTTCCACTTCCACGGCCTTCAGGGCAGCCACGATCTGCGAAATCTGCTGGGTAGCAGTAGATCCCGCAGCCTTCAAAGCGGAAAGGGAGGCATCCAAGCTCTCCATGCGCTGGGAAAGTTTTGACAAGGTATCGGCGACCTTGAGGGTAGCCTCCTTCTCCGCATTCAGGCCTCCTTCTACCTTGTCCATTCGTCCTCCCAACATACTCGCCTGTTGCTGGATCGCGTCCAACCGGCTGCCCACTTCCGCCACTGCCTGGTTGTTCTCCTCGATCTTTCCTTGGATGATCCGAGCATCAGAGGCAATTTCGTCTATCTTCAATCCCAGATTCCCCTGAGACCGGAGGTACTCCCTCGTCTCCTGCTCAATTCTCTCCTCGATCCGCGGGATCGCCTGGGCCATCTGCTGATCCAATCGCGCGAAAGTATCCCTCTGATTCGCCTCCAGGGCAGCCAGGCGGTCCCTCTGAGCGGATTCGAGAGCCGTTAACCGGCTGGAGACCTGCTGATCCAGGCTGGACTGGCGGGACCTCAGCTCCGATTCGATGCTGGCGTAGGC
>Ga0315314_1001188_pt1 | contig 24133 bp, 21 predicted proteins | sample TDP9_MG_FD_203631 | JGI IMG/M metagenome (GOLD analysis project Ga0315314, IMG submission 203631) | Freshwater sediment microbial communities from Lake Towuti, South Sulawesi, Indonesia - TDP9 | ecosystem: Environmental > Aquatic > Freshwater > Lake > Sediment | place: Indonesia: South Sulawesi... | reverse complement strand
TCGCCGTCGCGCTGAGCGCCTCTTCAGGGAGGCGAGCGCGGAGCTGCTCCGCCTCGCGAGGGTGGACGGAGGCGAGGTGGCGCTCCAGGCGGTCGGGGCGGATCGAAGCGCCGCAGCCTGGGCACTTGACCGTGGGGGACATCGGGCAGACTCCCGAGGCTTGTCCGCCCGCCGATAGAGGAGGCGCTATAAGGCGCCTCCCCTCGGTCGCGCAGGACGTGGCTACCATCGGGCATGGCGCTCGATATCCTCCTGGAAGTGGCGGAGCATCTCATCGGTGAGGGTGGGGCGGAAACTCCGGAGAACCTCGAGGAAGTCCGCCGTCGTGGCCCGGTAATCCCGCTTGGTGAAGTACTCGCGTTCGAAGGCGTGCTGAGCCACGCGCATGCAGACGAGCTCAAGGTCGGCGGGCGTGAACCGTTCCGTCCGCGCCACGATGAGGGCGCGGTCCAGGCCGGGATCGAGGCGCATGTGGCCGAGGAACCGCTCGAGGATCCGCTCGCGGGCCTCGGGGCCTGCCGTCCCCATCGGGAGGACATAGTCAAACCTCCCCGGTCGCAGCAGCGCGGGGTCGAGGTGGCCGACGTGGTTCGTGGCGCAGACCACCAGGATCCGCTCGCTCTCTCGCAGGCGCGGGAGCTGCTTGAGGAATTCGTTCGTCACCGCGCGGCCGGCCTTGTCCCCCCCAGGCCGCAGCGAGGCGAGTTCTTCGAACTCGTCGAAGAAGACCACCGCGTTTGTCTGGCCCCGGAGGACCTCGAGGACCTCCTTGAGGCGCACGGCGAGCAGGTCGCGGCCTTCGGCGGCGAGCTCGCTCGCATGGACGTCGACGAAGCTCCAGCCGAGCCGGCCCGCGATGCCCTTGGCGAAGGTCGTCTTGCCCGTCCCCGGCGGGCCGAAGAGGATGATCGCCTTGGGAGGGACAACACCGTGCTTTCTGGAGAGCTCGGGCTCCTTGAGCGGCAGGATGATCTTGCGTTCGATGAGCTCCTTGGCGTCTCGCATGTCGGCGATGTGGTCCCAGGTCTGAGGACCCACGCGCTCCAGCGTGAGGGTCCAGCTGCCCGCCGTGAGCATCGTTTCGGCTTGGGGGAGCTCGCTTGCGTGCTCGAGGTAGTCGAGCGCTGCCGCCCGGAGCGGCACCTTGCGCCCCAGTGTCGTCGCGAGGCCCTTCTGGTGGCTCACGATACGGGAGTAGAGCTTGCTTGCGTCCCCTTCGGGGAACGTGAGCCCGACCAGATCGTGCACCTTTCGCGCATAGGTGCCCTGCGGCCCAGCGCCTGCGGAGCCCATCGGCCTCTTCCGGCGCGCCTGAGCCGGAGTCATCTATATAATCATGACGGGCCGTCGCATCATCAGTTGCCGAATCTCCGGAGAAAACTGGTCATTCGAATCTATTTCCAGCTCTCCGCTAGCCATCTGCCGAATCGGGTCGGCGATCCCATCAGCGGGAGCGGAAGGCTGGTGCTCGCGCGGAGGTGGCCGGGCACACGGAAAGAGTCGAGTGCTGGCCCACGCATCTCTTAACTAGAAAAGCTAGGGTCTAGTCAAGATGCACAAACAGATACTGAGAGATGCTCGCAAGAGCTTCCGAATCGCCTCCGCGCAGCCCCGTTTGGACATCGGACGTCCTCATGAAGGAACGAATCCTGAATCGTGTGCGCTCGATACAGACTTGGATCAAGAAGATTGCAGAAAAGCGCCTTGATGTATCGATCACGGACGTAGGGTCGGCTTTTCCTGAGCACTACAGGCAGGCAGACTGACAGTCAGTCAATCCAGTAGGACACGAGCCCAGGCGTGCCTAGTCGGTTCACCGCCTGTCACCATCAAACTGCGCCCTCAGTCCTGGAGGTCTGCTTGAGTTCCACGTACGCCTTGAGCCCCTCCAGGGCCATGAGGAGCCCCAGAACAAGGGCAACGACCGCACTTATCGATGCAGAGGCGAGCGGGTCCCCCGCGGCTTCCGACGCCGCGGCGACGGCAATAAGGGCCCCAAAGCTTCCCGTTCCTGCGTACGCCCAAGGCTTGCCTTTCCATGCGAAGAGCAGAAAAACGGCGAGCAGAGGATAGAGAATCACGAGGCTCAGGTAGGCTTCGATGGGGAACGGCCCGCCACCCAGGAGTGAGGCAATGTTCACCGCCGTGAAAAACACGATGAACGCAACAATGAGTCCGATCACCGCCTTCGCCTGCATCGTAGGGGGAGCGCTCACGCCGCCTCACCCCCGGATTCGACGGCCTTGGCGATCTCCCGGGCCACGACGGCGGGCTCGTCGAGCCACGGCAGGTGCCCTGCGTCCGGGACCAGCGCGAACCGACCCTGCGGGACTCGATCGGCGATCTCGCGACCGTGGCCGACCGTGTCGAACGCGTCCCGCTCCCCCCAGACAAGGTCGGTGGGAACCCGCAACGTTGCCCACGGGATTCCCCCGGAGAACTCAGGCCGCGGCCCCATGCCGTCGACCACCCGTTCGACGAGGCCCAGCATGGAAGCGCTGTTCCGCAGGAAGTTGAACGTCCCGCTGTCGAGGAGTTCGTCCCCGAGTCGCTCGGGGTGGGCGACCATCCCGCCGAGCCCTTCCCGAGCCCGCTTCCGCGAGGAGGGCTTGCGCATCGCAGAACGGACGAGGCGTCCGAGGACCGGGCGGTGTATCAGGCGAAGGAGGTCGACGACCGCGAAGAACTCTTTCGGGAGTGCCGCCGTCGATCCCGCGGGCGCTCCGACGAGGACGAGCCGGGAGACCCGGTTGGGATTCTGGAGGGCGTACTCCACGGCCCAGCGGCCCCCCATCGAGTTGCCCACAACAGCGGGCGCGTCAAGGCCCAAGGCGTCTAGCACGTCGCCGAGGAAGGTCCGCGCGTGCGCGAGGAGATCGACGCCGCGGTAGTCGAACGGATCGGCAAGGCCGTGCCCGGGGCGGTCCACCGCGTACACGTGGAACCTCTGGGCGAGGAGGGGCATCACGGGGACCCAGTTCGTCGCCTCGCCAAGGCCTCCGTGAACTAGGACGAGTGGCGGCCCTTCGCCGAGCTCCAACACCGGCGCCCTTCCTGCGGACCAGGACACCGTCTGCGTCCGGGTCCCTGGAGCGTGCCGCGCGAGCAGCTTCGACCGGACCGAGCGGAGGTCCCGATCCTCCCGTGTGTCCAGCCCCGTCGAGTCCATGGATCTCACCATCCTGTCTCTTGACCTATCAACGGACAGCGTCCTAGCCGCCGCACGTCACGCTGGGCGCCGGGTTGAACTCCGCGAACATCCCGGCCGGGTTGCGGGCCCAGAGCCACGCGTGGAGGTCGTAGTGCCAGGGCATCCCTGGTTCGTGGCCCGGCATCGGTCCGTCGAACGTCCGGCCGAACAGCGTCGGCGCGGGCGGTGGGTTGCTCGGGTCGAGGATGAAGAGGACCCACTCCGCGCCCACGAGCCGGAGCGCCCCGTCCTCGTCGTACGCATAGAGGAGGAGCTCGGGCTTCGTCGGGTCAATCGCGGGGTCGAACGCGTACGCGGAGTTCGCGTAGTGGAACCCCATCGTGCCGAGGCTTGGCACCGAGACGCACGCGGACGCCGGGACGTACCCCGCCGCCAACGCCGCCTCTGCGTCATGGAACTGCGCCGTCGCCCGGCGCGCGGCCGCGAGTTCGTTCTCCGCCCCCGCGGGCAACGCCGCAAGGGCAAACAGTCCCACCGCCATCCAAACCGCAATCCATGATCGTGCCATGCCGTTCGCCTCGGGGGCCGATGTCTTAGGCCCGACGAAATCCCTCCCCGAGGCCGTCTCGGCGGACGGGGCAAGGACTAAGTGCGGACGTCCCTATTCGCCGAAGGGGGTTCGGCGGAACGGACCGGCTGGACATCGGGGTGTACCGCGAGCTGTTCCACAGCAAGCCCCGCCTCCTGCCCGGCGCGGACATTCGCCGCTCCTACCGGGACATCGCGAAGGCGCTCGGCGTCGACGAGGACACGGTGCGGAACCGGGTCGAGGGGATGCAGAAGTCCGGCTTCCTCCGGGGCTTCTATGTGATTCCGAACCCGAACCTGGTCGGAGTGAAGATCCTTCAGGCATGGTTCGACGTCCCGCCCAATCGGTCGAAGAAGGACGTGATCGAACAAGTCAAGCGCGTCCCGAACGTCACCACGATCGTGGACTGCTACGGGCAGGCGTTCTACGCCTATGTCGCCGGTGACAGCGACCCGTTCCTCCAGAAGAGCGTGGCGCTCATCGAGGGAATCGTCGGGGCGGAGGCCCATCCGCTGGTGACGCCTGGCGTACCCCCGAGTGAGTATCGGATGTCCCCCATGGACTGGCACATCGTCCAGAGCCTCCGTCGGGACCCGCGGCGTTCGTGTGCGGCAATTGCGAAGGCCCTCGGGTTGTCGAGCAAGACTGTCCGACGCCACCTCGAACAGATGGTCCGCGAGACGGCCTTGTTCACGTTCCCGCAAATCGACGGGAGGGCCATCAGGGGAATCGTGCCGGCCGTGCTCGTGGTCCTGTACAACTCCCCGACGGCGAAGGCCGCAGGGGATCGGGCCGTCGCGGGCCGCCTAAAGGAAATTCTGCTTGGTGCGGAGGTAGGCAATCCCGAGCACTCGGTGTTCTTTCCCGCGTTCGGCAACGTCTCCGAAGCGGACGCGACGGGCGAATGGGTGCGGGCGCTGCCCGGCGTGCGGTTCGCCCGCTTGGACTTCCTCGTCGACCGCATGGATCTGCACGACCACATCGACTTGGCCTTGGAGAAAGCGGCGGCGACGCTCTAGGGGGGCCAAGACCGGGTACCGTCGACACTCCGACTGTGCCAGTTTGGCGGCCTTAAGATCTACTGGTAATTGGGAGCGTGAATCCTGGCCCACGCATCGGATTCGCCCCCCTTTTTGTGGGCGAGTGCAAAGTGAACCCGTCCCGGATGAGGGGTGCGTGAGCCCCCAGTAGGCGGGTGCATTCGCGCGTGCGCGGGCGTATCGATGGTCACAGACGGTCTGCGAGTGAACGATTGGACCCGCTCGTGGCGGATCGCCATGACGCCCGGCTCGCGATGTATGGCTCTTGGCCGTCACATGGGGCTCGGATGCCCGTGGACGCGGCTAGCCCTGGTAGACATCGCTCCGGTGTCCAAACTTCGTGAACACGACCTTGGAGGCTTCGATCGCGTAGATGCCTCGGTAGTCTCCGACCCGAAGGCGCCAAGCATTCGCACTCCCTGATAGCAGCCGAACGTCGCACTTGGGCCGTCGACGCCTGGGATCTTTCCTCAGGAGCTCGAAGGCCGCGGCGAACCGCCGTTGGACGTCGCGTGGCAGTTTCCGGAACTCCTTTTCAGCGCTGACCGTGAACTCGATCTCGAAGTCGGACAGCGCATCGCCTCAGAGGTCGAGTTCCTTTCGAATCTCAGCCCAGGCCCGCCGGGGCTCTCGGTTCAACCTCCGGAGATGCTCGAGGAAGAATTCCTCGGGCGGGTGGGCGTCGAGGAGGTCGTTGAGGAGCTGATCGTAGCTGACGCCCCCAACCTTGTAGCCTCTCAGCCGCCGCAAAGTCTCGGTGCGGACTGGGAGGGTCGTGTATTCGCGTGTCTTGGATCCCATTGAAGTCATGATTTACATGGAAGTCATCGTACTTATAGATAAGCCCAGGGTGGCCGAAGGGCGATGGCAGAAAGCCCATGCCGATCTGAACTCGACCGAGATCGCGGGTGATTCGTGGCCTACTTCTCGAACTCGCCGACGAGGTCTCTGAACTGCTCGAACCGTTGCTCGAGGATCTTGGTGGCTTCCAGGAGCGCCTGTTTGGCGGTCAGTGAGCCGTCGGTCTCGAACTGGAAGAGGATCCGCGTCGGATCTCCTTCGACCTGGATCGCCCCTTTGGACTCCTCGACGCAGGCGTCGCAAAGGTTGCACCGATCCTCGTGCTTGACGAGGAGCTTGCGCCCTTCAGCGGCGAAGACGTCCTTCGGACAGAGCCTCACATAGGTCTCAGGGAGATCGATCCGCGCCTGGTCGACGGCGATCTTCGCGCCGTACCGGTAGCCCGCGCCCTGGACCGCCTGCCACTTCCCATGGGTCCGGCCGACCCCGAGCTCCGCGGTCGCATAGGCGAGGATCGCCTCGCGCTCGCCCAGCTCGACGATGGGGATCCGCTCATCACGGACCTTGAACTTCGCATCGCCCAGGGGTTCGAGATCGCCCGAGTAGACCATCCCGGGCCCCTTCTTGTTGAGCGAGTAGAGGATCGTGCAGCTCGGGCAGCCCTCGCCGCCGCAGGTGCAGGAGGCGCGGAAGGTGTACAGCCCGGGCTCGGTGGGGATCGGGAGCATACCCAGCCGATGGGAGACGATCTCGTCGAAGAGCGGCGAGACGCTCTCGTACTCCGCCCCCGCCTCGTCCATGATCGGCCCGAGGTGGAACTCCACCGAGTCGATCGCCATCTTGGGGACTTCGGCCAGGAGCGCTCGGCGCAGGGCGTTCACGAAGGCGGGGTTAGTCTCGGTGAGCAGGAGCTTCGCCCTCGTGGGCCGCTGCTCGACAACCTCGACCTTCATCCCGTCCGACCTCCCTCTCGCGGTCCAGCGCAGCTCGCGGGCCTAGACGCGCCGCCCGCGACGCCCGCCCTTCTTCTTGGTCCCGTCATGGGGGATCGGTGTGACATCCTCGATCCTGCCGATCTTCAGGCCAGCTCGTGCCAGCGCCCGGATCGCGGCCTGGGCTCCCGGCCCCGGCGAGGTGGAGCGGTTGCCGCCGGGGGCTCTGACACGAACATGGATGGCGTCGAATCCCCGCTCCTTGGCGATCTCGGCGACCTTCTCGGCCGCGCGCATCGCCGCATAGGGGGACGACTCGTCCTTCGCTGCCTTGACGACCATCCCGCCAGTGCACTTCGTGATCGTCTCGGCTCCTGTGATGTCCGTGACTGTGATGATGATGTTGTTGTAGCTTGCGAAGATGTGCGCGATGCCCCACTTCGCCATCCTCACTCAGCCTCCTTCTGCTTCTCCTTGGGCGCACGCTTGGGCTTGCGCTCGGGCTCCGCTGCGGGCCGCTCTTTCTCCTTCTTCCTCTCGGCGGCCGCCGGAGGATGGGCGGGCTTTTCTGGCGCCTCGGCCTTCGGCTCCGGTTCTGGCTCGGCAGGCTCGGCGGCCTCCACGGCCTTGAGCACGTCCTCCCCCTCGACCTCGAGCTCCTCCTTGATGAGCCGTTCCAGCTTTGGCTTGGCGACCTTCAGCACTTCGTGGGGGAGGGCCGCCACAGCCTCGGCCGGCACCTCGGCGGGCGCGGCCGCGGCCTCGGCGAGGGCGGCAGCTTCGGCGGTTGGCTTGGGCCGGGCAGGATGGAGGTCATGCGCGAGCGGAGAGGCAGGCTGGTAGGCGATCGCGTCCTGCTCGCGGCGCTTGATGATGTAGCCAGGGATCGTGACGCGCCGACCGGCGACGCTCAGGTGGCCGTGGGTGATGAACTGCCGGGCCTGGCGGGGGGTGTTTGCAAACCCGCGTTGGAAGGTGAGCGTCTGGAGCCGGCGGGCGAGGATGTCCTCGGTGTTGAGCGCGAGCACATCGTTGAGCGTCCCTCCCTCTTCGGGGAGGAGCCCCAGCCGCGCGAGCCGCTTGAGGAGCTGCTCAGTCTCGATGGCGGCCTGCTTGTCGCCTGTGCGTAGGCGCGCCTGGAGGTCGCGGCTCTGGGCCCGGAAGCCCCGGACGAGCGACTGGGCCTTCCAGAGTTCCCGCTTGTTCTTCAGGCCGTACTTCGCCACGAGTTCGGATTCCTGACGGATCCGCTCGCCTTCCCAGGGGTGAGCGGGGGTGTCGTACTTGCGGCGCGAGAACTTGGGATCGCCCAACGGCGCTCACTTCTCCTTCGTCTCTTCGCCCTTGCCCTTCTCCTCGGGGGCGGCGCCAGGCGGAGCCCCTTCGCGCTTCCGCATGACTCCGAGCGTGAGCCCCGTGCGCCCGTTGGACCTCGTCCGCTGGCCGCGCACCTTCTGGCCCTGCTCGTGGCGGATCCCTTTGTAGCACCGGATCATCTTCATGAGGTTGATGTCGTCGCGTCGGTTGAGGTCGACGTCGGCGCCGACGAGGTGGAGATCCTCGCCGGAACTCCAGTCGTTCTGGCGGTTCGCCATCCAGAACGGAGCGACCGAGGCGTAGGTCGTCGCGAGCTTCTCGAGCTCATCGGTCTTGCTCTCCGGGAGGCTCCCGAGCTTGACCGTGGGCGCGATGCCCGCCTGCCGCGCGATGACCTCGGCGGTCCGCAGCCCGATCCCCTTGATGTCCGCGAGGCCGATGACGGCGCCCTTGTTCCCGTCGATGTCCGTGTTCACGAGTCGCACGATGTAGCGGAAGTCCTTGTCGACCTCCTTCCCCGCAGGCTTCCCTGCCGGCTTGGCGCGGGTGGCCTTCGCTGAGGGTTCCGGCTTCTTCTCAGCGGCTGGGGACGGAGCTTTCTCGGCCAAGTGTTGGACCTCGGACGGAGTCGGAGGCTCGGCCAGAGCCAGAGGAGAACTGGCCACGGCCAGGCAGGGGCTACTCAAACGCGATGGGGTATAAAGCCTTTTCCCGATGGCCAGTCGGAGAGAGTGCAGGGCGGCACGACGCCTCCATCGTCTAGACGTGCCCGCCAAGGAGGAAGAGGACGATCGCAGTCCCCAGGCCTGCGATGACGAACCGCAGGCCTGTGTAGACGATCATCTCCTTGATGAGCGAGCCAAGGTAGGCCCCCATCACGAAGAGGAACGCCGAGGTGAGGATCACCGCAAGCTCGAGCGCATCGATGGGCGAGAGGTTCTGGAAGAAGATGAAAGGGCTCAGGGGGATGAGCACCCCGAGAATCGGCGAGAGCCCATGGACGAGTGCAGAGATTGTGCTGCTGATGTGGATGGCATCCCGGCGCGTCCCCTCCACGCGTCTGAGCATTGCCCGCTCGAGGTTCTGATGGTCCAGCATGAGCTGGATCCGTTCGGCCTCGAAGGCCCCAACCGTGCTGGAGACCGAGAGGGCGATCCCTCCAGCCAGCCCTGCGGCGACGACGAGCCGTGTGTCGATCTCTCCCCCTTCGGCCACCGAGGCGGCCCCGATGATGACGCCGAGGATTGTGAGGGCTCCGTCGAACGCGCCGATCACGAAGTAGCGGCGGGCGATCGCAGCCGTGTCGCTGATCTGGGCATGGAGCTTGATCCGCTGGAGCCAGGCGCGGAACCTCGACATGGCGCAACCTACTGGGACGCGCTGATCGCCTGGGCGAGCTTTGCCCGCGCAAGCGAGAGCCCTTCGGCGAGCCGCGCGGGCTCAAACCCGCCCCCCATCGCGAAGTCGCGTCGGCCTCCGCCGCTTCCTCCGATGGCCGCCACGACCTCCTTGACGATCGCCCCGCAATCCACGGGGCTCTCTCCACCCCAGGCGACCAGGAGCCGCGGAAGCTCGCCCTCGTTCCCCGATCCGACGAACCCGAGCCCTGCGGCCGCAACCTGCCGAGAGAGGGCTGTCGCAGCTGCGAGGTCTTCCAGTTCGATCGGTCCGACGATCCGATCGCCAGCGCGCGCAGCGGCGATGAGCTCGTCGCCACGGAGGCTGCTGCGGACCTTCCGCTCCCGTTCCAGGCTCTTGCGCAGCTCACGCACCTCCGCCTGGAGCCGCTCCACTGCTGCGGGGAGCGCTGCGGGGCTCGTCCTTGCGGCTGCGCTCGCCTTCGCCAGGAGCGCCCCCTCCTGCTGGATGAGGTCGATCGTGGGGAGGCCCGCGGTGTATTCGAGCCGGACGATTCCGTCCTGGATCCGCCGAGAGCCGAGGAGCCTGATCGGGCCGATCTCGAGCGTCCTCTTCACGTGGATGCCGCCGCAGGCCTCGACATCCCAGCGGCCGTACTGGAGGACGCGGATCAGCTTCCCTGGCACGGCGCCGCCCTGGTAGAGCCGGAAGCCGAACCGCTTCTCCGCCGTGGTCCGATCCATCAGCCTCGCGGTCACCTGGACGTTCTCCAGCACGGCCTCGTTAGCGAGCCGCTCGATCTTCCGGAGCTCCTCGTCGGAGAGGTCCGCGTAGTGCGTGAGGTCCAGGCGGCCCGAGGTGGGAGACTTGTGGGCTCCCGCCTGCCAGACGTGGTTGCCCAGGATCTGCCGGGCGATCCCGTTGATGATGTGCGTCGCAGAGTGGTGGCGGACGATCGCTCGCCGGCGCTCCATGTCGACGGCGCCCGTGACGACCTTGGAAGGCTTGGGGAGCGGTGCGGAGAGCGTATGCACGACGGTGTGCCCGACGAAGCCGACCTTCTCCAGGGGGATGCCCGCGATGGTCCCAAGATCGCACTCGGCTCCGCCGCTTTCCGGATAGAAGTAGGTCTTGTCGAGCACGAGATGTCGCTCCCAGCTTCCGAGGACCTTCGCCCGGAAGCGCTCCTTTCTCGAATCATCGTAGAAGGCGAGCTTGGTGGGGGGGAACGGCTTGGGGAGCACGAGCTCTGCGGGCATCTCCTCCGCGACGGGCCGGGCATGCTTGGCCGCCACCTGGCCGTAGAAGTCGTCGGGGATGTGGACCGCATGGGAGGCGAATTCGCTGACGAGCTCGGGGTTGAGGCCGTGGGAATCATAGAGCTCGACCAGCTCCGCGGGCCCGATCGCCTTCCCCGCCTTCCTGAGCTCCTCCTCCAGGCGCTGGACGATCCCGCGGCCGCGTCCCACCGTCTCCAGGTAGCGGCTCTCCTCGATCTCGATGAGCTTGCGGAGGTCGACCCGGTTCTCCTCGAGCTCTGGGAAATCCTTCCGGAAGTAATCCACTTGGAGATCGACGACGTCGGCCAGGGGCACGACCAGACGAAGCGCGCCGCGGGCGCGGAGCGCGCGGCGGACCAGGAGACGCGCGAAGTAGCCCTGGCGGACGTTCGAGGGGACGACGCCGTCGTTGAGCATGAACATGAGCGCGCGGCTGTGGTCGCAGAGCACGTAGAGATGCTCGAAAGGGACGACCGCTGCTTCGAGCTCCTCAACTGTGGACTCCAAGCGACGGGCGACCGCCTCGCGGAGCGAGCGGAGGTCTGCCGTCGTCCTCAGCCTCATCTGGCCTGCGACCCGCGAGGACTCCGCCAGGAGGCGGGGCTCAGCCGAGACGCCGGCCTCGCGCTTGAGCCGTTCGAGGACGTCGCCGAAGACCGCCTCATAGGCTGAGGAGCTCCCCTGAGCGAGCCAGGTCAGTCGCTCCAGCCCATAGCCTGTGTCGACGACTTGCATCGGCATCGGCGTGCGCTTTCCGTTCTCCTCTCGGTAGACCATGAAGACGAGCGTTGCAAGCTCCAGCCCTCCCAGGCAGACCTCCAGGCAGGGTCCGGAGTTGCCGCCTCCTTCCCACCACTCCTCCACATAGGTGATCGCCGCAGGATCCGCCCCCAGCCTCCCCGTGAGGAACTCGTGACAGAGCTCCACCGTCTGGTCCTTCCAGTAGACCTTGCGCTCGGCAGTGTTGAACACGTGGTGCGCCATCATCTCGAACATCGTGAGGTGCGCGCCCGTGCGGCCGACATTGCTGATGTCGTTGAAGCGGAGGCAGGTCTGAGAGATTGCGAGCGGATTTGCCGGAGGCTCCACGACCCCCTGGATCACCCAGGGCTGAAAGCCGTAGATGGAGGCCTGCGTGAAGAAGACATCATCCCGCCAGCGGGCCGTGATCGGGTAACGGGCCACGCGCGTGTGCCCCGAGTCCTCCAGGAACGAGAGGAAGGCTTCGCGCATCTCGCGGAGCGTCAGCCGCTCGCGGAGCGGGGAGTGGCCGAGGAAGGAATATTCGACGCAGGTGGCATCGCCGCAGGCGCCGGGCTGGCCCACGGACCAGTAGTGGCGCTCACAGCGCGGGCACTTCGCCCGCACGAACCCTTTGGTGCGGAAGAAGTCGAGCTCGTATTCCGCTGGGTCCATCCCAGGCCCCATACGGCCCCGCGTGCTTTAAAGATTCGGCGCAGGCCAGCGGGGAGCCAGCGCGCGCCTCTGCGCGGTGCCGCACCGCTCACCGCTTGCGGCTGATCGCGACCCCGTCGCGGAGCGGGATGAACGCGGTCTCCAGCTGCGGATGGGCGACGAGCCGACCGTTGTACTCCCGGATCTTCTGGGCGACGGGATCGGGGTCGTCCCAGCAGACGCTTCCGCCCCACAGGACGTTGTCGGTGACGAGCAGTCCCCCGGAGCGGAGGAGCCGCACGCAGGGCTCAAGCTGTGCGGAATATTGCTCCTTGTCGGCGTCCTGGAAGATGAGATCGAACGGCCCATCGAGCTGGGCGAGGGTGTCGTCCGCCTCTCCCAGGAGGAGCTCCACCGCGCTGCTGAGCTTGGCCTTCCGCAGGTTGGCCCGCGCGAGCTCAGCCATCTCTCGGTCTCGCTCGAGCGTCGTGACCTTCCCCCCGCGCTCCTGTGCGACCTCGGCCAGCCAGATGGTCGAATAGCCGATTGCGGTCCCGAGCTCCAAGATCCGCGAGGCGCCGATGCTGCGCGCAAGGAGCGCGATCAGCCGGGCCTCGACGGGGCCGATGATCGGGACGTGATGGAGTTCTGCATAGGACTCGAGCTCCCGGAGGAGCGCAGAACGGTCCGGATCGATCGCGCTGAGGTACTGGTCCACATACGGATACGTGATCCCTGTGTCCGGTGAGAAGGGTCGGGAGGCCATCGGAACTCACCTCTGGTTCGGGCTCGAAGGAGACCGGGCATGGCGACAGGGAGGGGAAAGGCCTTCGGTTCAACACACCAGAACTGCCGCACCCTTTCTCGAGAGACGGCAGCAGTTTCGCCTCGCCCCTGCGTAGCCCCTTCGTAGGGCGCCCCATGCCTGTCCCGGATGCAGCGGACGGGCTTTGCGGATCTGCCCCTTCACGGAGGCCAGGCTCCCCGCTGGCTGTTCGGCCGGATGGTGGAGCTCTCCGCCGTCCTGGGAGAGATCCTCATCGACGAGCATGGCACCGCGGGGACGCTGCGGAGGCTCGCTGATCCTGGCTTCTTCCAGGCGCTCTCCTGCGTCCTGGGATTCGACTGGCATTCCAGCGGGACCACGACCGTGGCCTGCGGGGCGCTGAAGGAAGGCTTCCGGATGGCGGGCCTGGAGATCGATGTCGCAGGCGGCAAGGGACGGGCCTCGCGGCGAACGCTCGAAGAGATCGCCTCAACCTCACTCCCGCTCTCCTCCCAGCGACGGGGTGAGCTCCAGCGCGCAAGCCGCCTGACCGCAAAGGTCGACAGCGCGGCGGTGCAGGACGGCCACGAACTCTACCACCATGTGACATTCTTCGATGCGCACGGCTCCTGGACGGTCGTCCAGCAGGGCATGGAGCCCGAGCATGGGTACGCGCGTCGCTACCATTGGAGCTCGGAGGGGCTCACGTCGTTCGTCGAGACCCCTCACAGTGGCATCGCGGGGAGGCCGGTGCCTTCCGTGCTCGATCTCACCAGCCGCGACCATCGGCCGGTGCGCGAAGCGTCAGTCGCCCTGATTGAAGAAGGTCCGGCACGGCTTGAGCGGCTCGTAAGGCCCGCGATGCTCGGTGGCCAGCGCAGCCTCGCGGAGTGGGGCATCGAGGAGGGCCCTCCCGTCCCCTTGCTTCGACTGCCACGTGCCATCGACTGGGATGCCCTCCGGACCGCTTACGAGTGCTCGCCCAGCGGCTACGAGGAACTCCTCTTGGTGCCCGGGGTTGGGGCGGCGACGGTCCGCGCCCTCGCCCTGATGTCAGAGCTGCTCTACGGCACGAGGCTCAGCTGGCGCGACCCCGTAAGGTTCTCCTTTGCCGTCGGCGGGAAGGACGGCGTGCCCTTTCCGGTCGACTGCCGGGCTATGGATGAGGCCACCGAGGTGCTTCGAGCGGCTATCGAGCAGGCCAAGCTCGGTCGTCGAGAGCGGCTCGCGGCGCTCCGCCGCCTCCACTCCGCCGTCCCTGCCGACAGCGCTGCAGGGTAGCCTTGCGCCCTAGTCCTTGCGCGGCGCGGCCTCCCCGCCTCGCGCGCCCAACCCGAAGAGGCTCCGAACCCGTGCGCGGAAGGACGCGAGCCACTCGGGCCTCCGGTAGACGATGATGATCAGCGGGAGCACGACGGCGAGGTACACGAGATGGACGATGACGCGCGCCCATTCGGGGGTCACCGTGTAGCCGAACATGACTGCGAAGATCGAGCCGATCACGCCCTTGTGGTGGAAGGGATTGTCCGGTTCAAGGGGCAGGACGTAGGCGGGCTCGCCCCACCATCCGAGGTCCCCGCCTTGGAGTTCCTGGTATTCGATGAGCTCATGGACGCCGTAGCCGAGCAGCCCTCCGGCGAGCAACACCAGCAGGATGCTCGTGAAGTAGAAGAACTTCCGAATGTCGAGCTTCAGACCGACCCGGAAGACCGCGTAGGAGAGCGCGCTTCCAGCTGCGATCCCTAGGACGGCTCCCGCGAACGTCTGGCCCACATCTTGGACGAGGAACGGTGTGAGGAAGAGCACCGTCTCTAGCCCTTCCCGAAAGACGAGCACGAAGGTGAGGGAGACGAGTGCGAGGATAGCCCCTCGCGTCACGGCCGCCTCCACCCGCCCCTCGACTTCCTTTCTGAGCGTCCGGCCCCTGGCCGCCATCCAGTAGATCATCGAGGTGAGCACGGCGACCGCAATGAGCGCTGCGACCCCCTCGAAGAGGACCTGGCTCGACTCCGAGAGGCTCCCGTAGAGGAGGAGGACTACTCCGCCGAGGGCCAGGCTGACCGCAATGGCGAGATAGACACCGTACCACGCGAAGCGGGTGAGCCGAGGCCGATCGGTCCGGACGAGGAACGCGAGGATGATCGCGGTGAGGAGCGCAGCCTCGAGCACTTCACGGAATGTGAGGAGGTACTGGGCGAGCATGGGGACACGCATCCCGTCGGAGGACCGAGGAATTTAGGCATGCCTAATTTCGTCCCTCTACATAAACGTCTTCGTGGAGAGGTTCGCACTTGGGCGGGGCCGAGGCGCTCCGATGACTCATCGGAAGCGGGCCTGGCGAGGTCGCGCCTCCGGCCTCCATGTGGCGAGGATCTCCGATGTCGGCCTCTGGACAGCAATGGACTTGACAAACCCCTTATGGTGGGCCGCTGCGCCTCCCCCGATGTCCGTCAGTTGGCCTGAGGATGCAGCTGGAATCCGCACTTGCGGCCTTCGTCACCCTCGAACAGGAGGCGCGCGACTGCTACATCAGGCTCCACCAGTACACGCAGGGAGACCCCGCCCTGAGCCAGCTCTGGTTTGAGCTCGCCCTCGATGAGGGGGGCCATGCTGCGGTCCTGCAGCAGCTGTGGGAGCTCGTCCGCCGCATCGGGCCGGGGCCACCGCTCGACTTCGAAGCGAGCGAGATCGAGCAGCTCCGAAGCGACCTCCGAGTTTGTGAGCATCGCGCCTGCCGGCCCCTCTCCGCCGGGGAAGCGCTCAAGATCGCCGCGGAGCTTGAGGGTACGGAGCTGGACCACATCTACCAGCGCCTCCTGCGGTCCTCCGCAATGGTCGTCCCGGAGCTCGCCCGAGGCCTGGAGGGGCTTGCGGAGAGCGTCGATCAACACATCGCACGCGTGGAGAGGATGCTGAGGGAGCGCGGGCTGGCCCGCGAGGCCGAAGCCGTCACGGCAGCCTGAGCAAGCGTGGAGACGGGTGGAAGGCAGAAGCGGCAGCCAGAGGCTGCAGAGCCACAATGTGTAACGGCTAAGCCGAACTGTCAGGTCAACATGCGTGATGCGGCTAAGACGGTTAGTGCCCGACGGACTGAACACCTCGGCGAACCTCGGTGCGTACATCCCGGGTCTATCGACGTCGTCATCTACGACGGTCGAAAGAGGCCTCGTTTTCCGGAGGGCTTCGGGCTTAGATGCGTTCAGCCCTTATCCCCATATCGCGTGGCTGCTCAGCATTGCCCTGTCGGACAACTGATGGACTAGAGGCGACGGTCCCCCGTTCCTCTCGTACTAAAGGGACCTTCCGGTCAGGCCTCAGCGCACCTCCAGCAAAAAGCAACAAACCTGTCTCACGACGGTCTGAACCCAGCTCACGATCCCTTTTAATGGGCGAACAACCCCACCCTTGGCAGCTGCTGCACCACCAGGATAGGAAGAGCCGACGGCGAAGTAGCAAGCCTCCGGGTCGATATGAACTCTTGCCGGAGACGACTCAGTTATCCCCGGGGTAACTTCTCTGTAATCACAGGCCCCCACTTGTGAGGCACTGCGGTTCGCTAGGCCCTGCTTTCGCATCGAGGATGATTGTTGGGCTCATCCTCGTCAAGCCAGCTTTTGCCCTTGCACTCACCGGTAGATTTCTGACCTACCTGAGCTGACCTTTGGGCGCCCTTGTTATCTTTTTGAGGGCGTGGCGCCCCACCCAAACTGCCCACCTACCGATGTCCTTCCGAAGAAGTCAGCGGTGTAAGTCCGGAAGGGCGGTGTTTCATCGTCCCCTCGGAAGCGACCTAGCGGCCGCCCCTGGTAACGGGTCCCGCCTACACTACACATCTAGACTCACATCGCAACGACAGGCTGCAGTAAAGCTCCACGGGGTCTTCGCTTTCAGCTGGAGGTTGACGGACTGTGCGCCGTCATGTCGGTTTCACCGGCCTCAAGGCGGGGACAGTAGAGCTCGCGTTGGGCCTTCATGCAAGCCGCCAATTAAGCGGCAAGGTATTACGCTCACATCTGTTGCTTTGCTGACCTCCGATCGCTCGGAGGCGGGCCACGATCTCTCGTGGCCTCCCCATGTCGCCATGGGGGTCGGACTGTCTCTTCACCGCGCGATCCGCGCGGGTTCGGCGCACAGTCTCTGAGGATTCTGGAGGCTGAGCTGCTTCCAGACTTTCCTGCTGATTGCCTGCACCCACTGCGTTGTCACCGCGATGCGCACCACACTGCGCTTCGCGGTAGCGTGGGATCCTCAGGCGTCCCAGCATATGGCCGAATTTGGTTAAGGCAACGAGGGGTCACCTTAAGAGGGTCATAGTTACCCCCGCCGTTTAACGGTCCTTCGTCCGGTTGGATCCGGTTTTCAGATACCGTCACTGGGCAGGTTTCAGCCAGTATACACATCCTTTCGGACTCGCACTGACCTATGTTTTGGTTAAACAGTCGGGGCTCCCTTGTCACTGCGACCAGCCATCTGCATGGCTGGCACCCCTTCTCCCGAAGTTACGGGGCTAATTTGCCGAGTTCCCTCGCCTCGATTGACGCCGACACGCCTTGGACTTCTCATCCAGGGGCACCTGAGTCGGTTCTCGGTACGAACGCCACAGCTGACGACCATCCGGTTTTCACTGGCACCCAGGATCAGCGGAAGGGGGCCTTCGCCCCCCCTCATGGCACCTTCCCCCGGTTCTCAGCATGACGCTGCTCCCCGAGGCTATGTGCGTGGATAGGCTGACTGGCCTACTCCGCCCACCTGGATGCGTCGACGGACGGCCCAGGGGCTGCGGCGGTGCCGGAATATTGACCGGCTTCCCTTTCGCGGTACTCGGTTAAGATACCACTTAGGATCGACTAACCCTCGACTGACGAGCATTGTCGAGGAACCCTGGCCCCTACGGCGGAGCGGATTCTCACCGCTCTTGGCTGCTACTCCCACCAGGATCCGCATTCGAGCGCGGTCCACTGGACCTCACGGCCCAACTTCCGCCCGCGCCCGACGCCTCCCTACCAGATCCCCTTGCGGGGCTCTCCAGTATCGGTGGCCGACTTGAGTCCCGATCATTTTCGGGGCCCGTGATCTTGACTGGTGAGCTGTTACGCTATCTTTGAATGATGGCTGCTTCTAAGCCCACATCCCAGTTGTCTCAGACCGCGGACGCCCTTTGCCCGTTCACACTGAGTCGGCACTTAGGGACCTTAACTGGAGGCTGGGGTGTTCCCCTTTTGGGCATGGAGCTTACCCCTCATGCCCTCACTCCCCGAGTCTTCGGCGATGGCAGGTTCGGAGTTTGGCAAAGCACCGACGGATTTCTCCGCCTCAATGCCTAATCGGTCGCTCTACCCCGCCACCGGCCTCGTCGGAGGTCTACCTGCGAGTAGTTTCGGGAGGAACCAGCTATGTCCAGTCTAGATTGGCCTTTCACCCCTAGACCCAGGTCATCCCAGTGATTTGCACCTCAACACGGGTTCGGTCCTCCACCGTGGTTTCCCACGGCTTCAACCTACCCAGGCCTAGATCGACTGGCTTCGGGTCTCTGACCCATGACTCCGGGCGAGCCCACCCCGCCCCTCACGCCCTTGCGGGCGCTGCGGGCTTGTTGGTTTCCCTGTGGCTCCGGCGATGGAACGCCTTAGCCTCGCCATGGATACGGACTCCCTGGCCCGTTATTCGAAACGGATAGAGTGAGACTGCTCCGCAGACTCGCGTCTGCTTCGTCGCTTCGGTCCCACTCAGGACTGTTGCCGCTTGGTTTCAGGCCCTTTTCACCTCCCGTCAAGGGTACTTTTCAACTTTCGCTCACGCTACTACTGCACTATCGGTCTCGGGTCGTATTCAGGGTTGGAAGCAAATGGCTCCCAAATTCCCGCGCGAGATCCAACGCGCGGTACTCGAGGACTCCCAGAGTCCTCCCTCCGATCTCCCCCTACGGGGCTCTCACCCCCTTCGGCGCTCCGTTCCAGGAGACTTCGGGTCGATCGGCGGGGAGGTCCCGGGGCCTGCAACACCACATCTCCGCCCAGTTTCCTGAGAGGATTCAGTTTGCCCTCTGCCGGTTTCGATCGCCTTTACTCACGGCATCTCGATTGATTTCTTTTCCTGGGGGTACTAAGATGCTTCAATCCCCCCCGTTCCCGCTCCTCACGGAGCGTTCTTGCGAACAGGAAGTCCCATTCGGTGATCGCTGGATCGACGGCTCCTTGCACCTACCCAGCGCATATCGCAGCTTGGCACGACCTTCGTCGGCGCCCGAGCCGAGCCATTCCCCAAGCGGCGTAGCTAGCCGCTGACATGTCGACTTAACACACGTCCATTGTGGCTCTGCACGGCGGTCATCGATCGGAGGCGAGGCCTTCCCGCTCGCGCGATCTGCGCCCTCTTCCCCGGTCCAAGGCTGCCGATGGCCGGGTGCACATCTGCCCCTCCCCCAGACGGCAAGAAGGGCTCCGTTCTCTAGCCACGGCCCCGTATTTGAAGGTTGTGGCGAGGCCTCGGCGACTGGTCCCGAGGCCCGTCGGCCTAGGTCTTCGCAGTCGAGCCACGCTTCCACTGGAAGCCCTCCCTGCGTGTCGGCCCGACGACACGAGCCTGGAGCCCCATCCCATCCTCCCAACCTTCTCATAGGTGCGGGGCCATCTCGCGCCAGCCCCTGGGATGGGATGAGCCATGGCAACACCACCAACTGAAAGTCCCGCCGGCGGCGCGACAGAGCCGACGCCTCCTGTCGCCCCTGTCCCCGCCCAGAAGGAGCCCGCCCCACCCGCAGCAGCGCCGCCCCCGCCTGCGGCCCCCGCCAAGCCTGCGCCGCCCGCGGCCCCTCGCAAGCCCCGACGCGGCCTCACCGCAGCGATCATCATCGTGGTCGTGCTCGTCCTCCTGCTCGTCTGGACCGTCCTCAGCCCCTCCGTGCCCGATGTGCTGGGGGCGACTGCGCGTCAGTCCCCGACGCTTGGACGCACCGGGAACAGCACCGTAGAGGTCGGCTCGATCCTCAAGGTCGAGAAGTTCTACGGCGGCAACGTGACCTGGGAGGTCATCATCAAGCGCGGGGCTGCGAACGCAACGGCGGGGGTTCCCCACCCCTTCGAGATCATCGTCTCCAAGCAGGCGGAGCACGTGTCCAGCTTCTTCAAGGGGACTTCGCCCCACATCACCGAGGCCGAGGTGAACACGACCTCGGAGGTCTACAGCGGCAACTTCACCTACTATCCCGCCGACGAGGCCCACCCCTACGTCTCCGCGGTTCTGACCGCCGTCTTCCCCGCACCAGGCACCTACACTGTGACCGTGCACGGCAAGTTCACGGTCGATCAGGTGATGCTCGTAGGCTTCCTGCCGGCGGACTCGATCCTCTTTACGCTCACGAACCTGAGGATCGTCGTCAGCTAGCTCTTGCGGGCTCCGTGGGCCAGGAGCGCTGCAACCTCGGTGGGGTAGGCGGCGATCCTCACGCCCGCCGCCTTGAGGGCCTCCATCTTGGACATCGCCGTGCCGCGCCCGCGCGTGATGATCGCCCCCGCATGGCCCATGCGCTTCTCCGGCGGCGCAGTCTGGCCGGCGATGTAGGCAGCCACAGGCTTGGTGACCTGTGTCCTGATGAACTCGGCCGCGTCCTCTTCAGCCGTCCCTCCGATCTCGCCGACGATGGCGATCCGCTTGGTCCCCTCGTCGGCCTGGAAGGCGGAGAGGACTTCGGAGAAGCTCAGCCCGCTGATGGCATCCCCGCCCACGCCAATCACCGTGGATTGGCCGAGCCCGGCAGCGCTGAGCGCATGGACGATCTCGTACGTGAGCGTCCCGCTGCGGGAGACCACCCCGACCTCGCCCGGGGCGAAGATGCGGTTCGGGAGGATGCCGAGCTTGAGCCGCTCCTTCGGAGCCGCGATCCCCGGGCAGTTCGGCCCGACGACGATGCTCCCCTTCAGACGCGCGAAGGCGGCGATCGCCATGGTGTCGTGGACCGGGATGTGTTCGGTGATGATGACGAGCACGCGCAGGCCGGCATCGATCGCCTCGAGCGCCGCGTCCTTCGCAAAGGGCGCGGGGACGAAGCTCACAGCGGCGTTCGCACCCGTCTCCTCTACAGCCTCGGCGACCGTGTCGAAGACGGGCACGCCGTCCACCACCACGCCGGCCTTGCCCGGCGTCACCCCAGCCACGATCGGGGTGCCGAACTCGCGCATCTGGCGCGCGTGGAAGGCGCCCTGGTGGCCCGTGAGACCCTGCACGAGCACGCGGGTCTGCTCCGGGAGATAGACCGCCATCGCGCCTCGCCCTCCCCTCACCCCTGCGAGTTGCGGAGGCCGACCGCTCGCTTGGCGGCCTCATCCGCACTCGCCGCGGTCTCCACGCCAATGGTGTGAAGGATCTCCCGTCCCCGCTCCTCGTGCAAGCCCTGCATGCGGGCGACCAGAGGCACCTCAAGCGGGTGCTCCTCGAGCACGTCTCGGATGCCCGCAGCCACCGTGTCGCACTTGGTAATGCCACCGAAGATGTTGAGCAGGACGACGCGGGGCTTGGTCACCCGGATGATCCGGAAGGCCTCCTTCACTTTCTCGAGATCATCGGTCCCCCCGAGATCGAGGAATGTCCCCGCGCTGCCGCCGTGGCGCCCGATGAGGTCGAGCGTGGCCATCGTGAGGCCGGCGCCGTTCGCAATGACCCCGATGTCGCCCTCGAGCTGGACAAAGGCGATGTCCTTCCGCCGCGCCCGGTCCTCAAGAGCGGTGAGATCCTCGCTCAGGTCGGCACAGTCCGGATGGCGGTACAGCGCGTCGGAATCGAGCGTCAGCTTCGCATCGCCGGCGACGACCATCCGGTCCTTCGTGATGACGAGCGGGTTGATCTCGGCCAGTTCGGCGTCTTCGGCGACGAAGAGCTTCGCGAGCTTCTGGGCGATCTCGCCCACCGACCGTCCCGTCGCTCCAGTGAGCTTGAGGAACCCCAGCAGCCGCCGCACCTGGTAGGGCTGGAGGGCGAGGAGCGGCGGGAGGTGCATCCGGAAGATGGCTTCCTCGGCGACGGCCTCGATCTCGATGCCGCCCTCCAGGCTGGCCATCAGGAGCGGCGCTCTGGCGCTCCGGTCGATGACGAGCCCCAAGTAGAGCTCCTGCTGGATCGGCAACCGCTCCTCCACGAGCACCTCGCGGACCGCGTGGCCACCGATTTCCAGCTTGAGGACGGCATCGACCGCCTTCTTGGCATCCTCCAGGCTCTCCGCAAAGCGGATGCCGCCAGCCTTGCCGCGGCCCCCTGCGAAGACCTGGGCCTTGATCGCCGCCGGCCAGGGGAGATCGGTGAGCTCCTCCGGGCTGCGGACGACGAAGCCCCTTGGGACAGGAATGCCATGCCTCAGCAGCAGCCCCTTGCCGCGGTGTTCTAGGAGTTTCACGAGCCGGCCCGCTCCCCGTCTGGGGCGCGAACCTTTCCACGGTATTTGGTGCTTTCGTGGACGTGCTCTAGGCCTCGGAGGCCGTCCGCTCAGCCCGAAACGTTCAAGCCCTCGCCGGGGGCTCTTGTCGACTGTGGTGCAGGAGCTCCCGCTCAGGTCGATCTTCCTGCTGGCGACGGGATCGATTCTCATCGTGCTCGTCGCCCTGGTGCTCCTCCAGTACCTCGGCGGGGGCGGGAGCGCAGAGACCCTTCGCGGCTTCTTCCTCGTCAACATCGTCATTGTCATCGTCAACATGCTCGCGGGGCTGTATATCTGGAAGCCGCGCGAGACGATCATCGACGAGCTCTTCCTGATGACTCCGTCGGGCCTGCTCGTCCGCCACTACACGCGGCGGCTCCGCCCAGACCAGGATGCGGATGTCCTTGCGGGCATGCTCACTGCGGTCCAGAACTTCATCAAGGATTCCTTCCAGGAGGGCGGCGGCAAGCTCAGCGAGATCCGCTTCGAGGACTACGACATCGTGCTCGCGAACTCCGAGCATCTCATCCTCGCCGCCGTCATCTCGACGAAGAAGCCCGAGAAGCTCCGCGACCGGCTCCGGCGAGCGACCACAGAGGTAGAGAGCAAGATTGGGCCTCGGCTTGCGACTTGGACCGGAGAGCGAGCGGACCTCAGCGAGATTGAGGGGATCATGAAGCGGCTCGTCGGCGGCCGCTACTGAGGCGGCTCAGGCCACCGTCATCCTCACCACTGGCTTGCAACAAAGCTATTTAGCGCGAGCAGGGGTATCATCACCGCTGCGGGCGCTCCATGGAGCTCAAGGAGATCCTCAAGAAGATCGTCCTCCTGGGGGACGGGGGCGTCGGGAAGACCTCCCTGATCACCCGCTATGTCATCGACAAGTTCGATGACAAGTACATCGCCACGATCGGCACCAAGGTGAGCCGGAAGGACCTCCAGCTCACCTATCCCAATCTCATCATCAACCTGCGCCTGATGATCTGGGACATCCTCGGACAGAAGGAGTACTCCAAGATCCGCAATCTGAGCATGTCGGGCTCCCACGGGCTGCTCCTGGTGACCGACCTGTGTCGGCCGGAAACCGTCCGCAGCGTCGACGAGTTCTGGATCCCGGAAGCGGAGAAGGTCTCGGGCAAGCTTCCACTCGTGCTCGTGGGGAACAAGGTGGATGCCTGCCCGGCCTCAAGCCCGGGCGCCCAGAGCCTCCAGGAGCTCGGTCGCCGTCTGAAGTCACCCGTCTTCTTCTCCAGCGCCAAAACAGGCGAGAACGTCGAAGCGGTCTTCGGGGCGCTCGGCAAGTCGCTCCTCACCGAGTACGAGCGCCGGGTGGCACCTGCCCGTCCAGAGGCTCCGGAAACCCTCGCCGAAGTGGTCGATCTCATCATCCAGGACTTCTGCGCCCAGTACGGTGACCTGGAAAAGGCGATGCTCATCGTCACCCACCAGTTCGGCGAAGCCGGGGTGGACATCCGTCGGCCGGACCCCCGGGCAATCCTGCAGGCCTTGGAGGGGCTGGCCAAGGCCGAACAGGTGGCGTTGAGCGAGACAGTGGCGAAGGTCAATCTCGACGAGCGCCGGCGAATGGTCGAGACTGTCGGCCGGTAGGTCGACCCAAGCGGGTCGGAAGGGATTCCTCAGGCCGGTCGGCTGAGGCCCTGGATAACTTCAAATAGCCGCCTGGGGGATAAATTCTGTTTCAAGCACCGTCATGTTCTCCCTCTCCCCCCCAGATCGAGCCTTGGCGGTGGCGGCGCTCCTCCTCCTCCCCGTGGGGTTTGGCGTCGCCCTCACTGCGCCATCCAGCGACGCCGCGCTCGTCGCTACTGCGCCCGTCCTGAAGACGTACTACTTCCACCGCGACGCGGTGCTTCCAGATACCGACCGCCATGGCTGGCTGAACACTTCCGGTCCGACCAACCCCGTGCCGGCGCCTCCCAGGCCGTTCGACTACGACTACGATAACGACGAGGGCATCACCCTCGACAACGCCGTGAGCGGAACCCCTCAGACCAGAGGCTACAACTTCTCCTCATCGCCGATCTACGCACGCGACTTCCACATCTTCGGCAACCTCACCGCGCAGCTGCACTTCGG
>Ga0315314_1001187_pt1 | contig 24145 bp, 27 predicted proteins | sample TDP9_MG_FD_203631 | JGI IMG/M metagenome (GOLD analysis project Ga0315314, IMG submission 203631) | Freshwater sediment microbial communities from Lake Towuti, South Sulawesi, Indonesia - TDP9 | ecosystem: Environmental > Aquatic > Freshwater > Lake > Sediment | place: Indonesia: South Sulawesi... | reverse complement strand
AACCACGAGGCTCATGCTGGAGAAAGTCCTGGCAACCGAAGAAGAACACGCCGACAAGTGGGAAACCGTGCTCCAAAAACGAGTTAAGTAAGACGCAGACGCCTAATTCCCTTTTTTCTTTCCTTCAGCAGCAAATCGCTTGAAACCCTTCGCGCTTTAGGTAGTGTATTTTCAAGAAAGAACGCTAGTGTGTTGCTTTCATTCTTTTTGGATTTCTTCAAGAGTGTAAGGGAGCTCTTCGAGCGATTTAATGCTGCGGGTGGGTTCTTCTTCGGGGGACGTTATTCTCTCTGGGTAGCGTTTGTTCCATTTGAACAGTATGGTTTTCATGCCAATTCTGTTTCCACCCAAGATATCGGCGCTTATTCGGTTGCCTACCATCACAGCCTCTTCTGGCTTGACTCTTAGTTTTCTTAGGGCTGTCATGAATATGCGTTCGTCAGGTTTTTCGTGACCTACATCGACCGATGTGAGTATCGCGTCAAAATACTTTTCTACGTCTACCTTTCGCAGCGCCATGCGCACGTGCTCTTCTCGCGAGGTAACCGTGTTGGTTATAATGCCTAGCTTGTAGCCTTTGCGCTTCAGCTCTTTCAAAACCTCGTCGAGGTGGGGAATCTTCTTCAACGTGACTTCCCAGAGGTGCCTCCCAGCAATATCCTCCTCTGCAACCAACGTGTCGCCCAGGTCAAAGAAAACAGCCCGAATCAATCGCTGGCATCTCCAACCGTACGCATAAACACAAAGACTCATACTTATAGTTTCAAAATGGTTTTGCCTTGGAACACAGAAGATTTAATAAACACGTTATGGAAGGTAAACAAAGTTTGAGAACGAGAGACGGGATTTTTCATGGATAAACCTTGTCCAGCCATCATCGGGGTTGGCAGAACAAAGTTCGGCGAACACTACGAGAGAGAGCCGGAAAAACTCATAGAAGAGGCTTGGCTGAAGGCATCAGAATCTGCTGGAATAGAGAGGAAAAACCTTGACGCCGCCTTCATCGCCGACTACTTTTTGCAAATAACCAACAAGATAGGCATCGAAGAAGGCTTCCTCTCCGAACTCACCGAACTGCACATTCCCATGGAGAAAACCAGGTCGTTCAGCTCAGCCCTGCTAACCGCATGCAATGCCATCCAGGCTGGCAGATATGACCTTGTCCTAGTTGGAGGCGTGGAAAAGATGACCGATCGCTGGGACAAGATACGAGACGACCTCATGCTGCTCGAGGACCCTTGGAGCTACTACGCAGGATGCACACCCGAGGCGAATCACGAGCTCATGATGCGAGAATACATCAAACACTACGGCATCTCGGGTTCACAGCTCGAAACATTAAACCTAGCCCTCGCCGAAATCGCAGTGAAAAACCACAAAAATGCTGTCCAGAACGAATACGCACAATACCAACGCGAAATCAGCCTCGAAAGCGTGCTAAAAGAACGTCAAAGAGCAAACAAGCCGTTAGGACTGTACGATTTCGCGCCCATCTCAGACGGAGCCACCGCCATAGTCTTAGCCAGTCCAGAAACCGCGAAAAAGCTCACAGACAAATCGGTCTGCGTTACGGGTTCAGCGTCGGCAACCGACTACGTCAGTTATCCTGCTCGGGAGGAAAGGACAGGGTTCGTAGCGAGTGCCATCGCCATGAACAATGCTCTGAAAACGGCAAAGGTCAGTGCAGGCGACATCCAAATCGCTGAGCTCTATGACCAGTCGACTTTTCTGGAGATGATTTCCCTCGAAGACTTGGGCTTCTCAAAGCGAGGCATGGCGTGGCACGACGTTTCGGAAAGCTTCAAAGAATCCACTGGTTTTTACTGGGTTGACGGAAAAGAGCTGTATGTGAACACAGACGGCGGATTAAAAGCCGATGGAAACCCACTTGGCGCTACAGGCGGGGCTCAAGTCTATGAAATAGTGAAACAGCTGAAGGGTGAAGCTGGAAACCGTCAGCTAAAGACAAGCAAAACCCTGTTGTATGGATGCATGCTTGAACTCGAGGGCTTTGGGACCAAGGCTTACGTTCACATTTTGAGGAGAGGTGACTGACAGATGAGCAGTGAGCCGATTGAGAGAAGGGTTTCGTACATTGGAGACCGCCTTCGTGGGAGCAGATGTGGAATCTGCGGTAAAGAATACTTTAGACCACGAGACTACTGTGGAACATGCGGTAGAAAGAGCTTCGACAACATGCAAGACATCAGCTTCTTCTACGAGAAAGGCGAGTTAGAAGTCTGCACGTTGGTCAAAGAGCCTACGAACAAGTTCACCAAACTCGAAGCCTACGTTTATGGCATAGTATCATTCCACAATGGGAAGGTCAGGGTGCCGGGCAGACTGACCGACAACCTTCTGGGTGGAAAGGATGTTGAAATATCTCAGTTTGAAGGTAGAGAAGTGGTTCCAAGGTTCAGAAGACGCTACGCCGTGGAGCAGAGCGACATAATCCCGTCGATAGCGTTGACTTTCACCCTCGCAGACGAATATTACCCACATCAAGAGCAAAGGGTGGTCAAACCAGAAAAAGAATATGAAAGACCGGGAATCGTCGGCTACGGAGTGTACACGTCAAAATTCAGGATTAGAGAGGGCAACATTGAACGAAGCGTTCCGTTTATCGACGAGGACTCCATCACGGCGGCTGTGGAAGCAGGCAAGATGGCTCTCATTCACTCAGGGATAGACCCTACGTCGGTTGCAAAGGTCTACGTTGGCTCAGAGTCGAACCCCTACGCAGTCAAACCCATAGCATCTAAAGTGGCTCAGGTGCTGAAACTCGGCGTGGAAGACAAGACTGAGGGTGTACAGACTGTTGATGCAGTTGACACAGAATTCGCCTGCAAGGCTGCGACGTGCATGTTCAAGGACGCTGCCGCGTTGGTCTACTATCCCAGTGTGCGTGAACACTACACCATGGTCATCGGCACCGACAATTCTCAGGCGGCGCCTAGGAACGAGCTAGGGGGCGAGTTGGACTTTTTTGTAGGCTTTGGCGCATCAGCTTTCATTTTTGGAATGCACGATGTGGTCGCTGAGATAGAGGACTGGTGCTCGTGCACATCCGACACACCTGACTTCTGGAGAAGGGATCAAGAATGTTTCCCGAGGCATGGGGGAAGGTTCACGGGTGAACCTGCCTATTTTAAACACGTTACACACGCTGCGGAAAAACTAATGAGCAAGATGAGACTGCAACCGAAGGACATTGATTACTTTGTTTCGCATCAGCCCAACGTCAGTTTCCCCATTAAAGTGGCTGCTCAGCTGGGCTTCAAGGAGGAGCAGTTTATGCCCGGGCTTCAGGTGGCGAAGTTTGGCAACACCTACTCGGGTTCGTCTCCGATTGGTCTGGCGGCTGTTTTGGACGTCGCTAAACCCGACGACAGAATCGTGATTGTCAGTTACGGCTCGGGCGCCGGAAGCGACGCCTACTCGCTGCTCGTCACTAAGCAAATTCTTGACAAGAGGAGTCGACAGAAATTCACGATACGCCATCAAGCTGAGAACAAGAACGTCGAGTACGTTGACTACGAAACGTACCGAATGCTTAAACTAGGAATGTAACACAACAATAAACAACACTTTGCGAAGACAAGAGCTGGTTGAACATTGAACGCCAAAGAAACGCTGAAAGACTTAGCCTTACCATTCAAAATTCTCTTTCGACCCCTAAGCGGGTTCAGCCAACTTGCTCAAAAACCCAGCTGGATAGGGCTACTCCCGCTTTCAGCACTAGTCTTGTTGGCCACGGCGGCGACACTGTACACGAGAGCAGCAGACATAGATCTCAACATCAATGGTCAACAAACAAGTTTTATAGCAACCGACGCTTTCAGCGGCTGGTTTTTATCGTTTCTAATTTCGCTTCTGATAAGCATAATAATTTATTGGATAGTTTTTGCTAGCGGTCTGGCGTTGGTTAGCCGCAGCCTTTCGGGAAAGCAAACTTCTTGGCGAGTTCAGGTTCTTGGTCTCGTCTACTTGCTTTCAGTTTTCGTTGTCACGTATGCAGTAAGGGCTGTGGCATATCTGGCTCTTCCCAAGTTGTACTTTGAACAACTGAGCTTCTGGCCTCCGGTGGAGGAGGCTCAGATCAATTCTGCGCTGAATGTAATCTTGCAGGGTTGGGGTCCGCTCTACCCATACTTTGAGTTTATCTTGCCCATAGTTGCCTTTGCGTGGCTTGTGCTGCTTGGTGCAGCAGCTGTCAAAGTTCTGCGTGAGGTAAGCTGGATAAAAGCCTTGATAGTCTCTGTTATCGGGTTTTCAATAACGCTTATTCTATTTGGGCTGCCGCCGTAGATTCTGAACCTAAAAACTAAGTGCATTGTCCGTTCTTGCAGATGCCACACGATTCGATGTCAAGCGTCGGATCGGAGCGTCTGCAGAGTTCGCACATGAGTCCCATGCTTCTCACAGCCTTGCAGGCCTCGCAGAGTTTTTGTGTTAACTGGGGGCCTTGGGTCTTCTCGGCGGCTATATTTGAGGCGATTCTGCTTATCATGCCTTGTATTTCTCTGGTCTGGTCGAGGTTGATGACTTGTCCTCTCACGTGTCGAATGTATTTGCTTACCGCCGTTTGGGTTATGCCAAGCAGGTCTGCGACGTCGTCTTGCTTCATCTTGTGGGTCTGGGTAAGTTCTTTTGCGATGTATGCTCTTATGGAGGGTATCACTGATTTAACTGCGACTTCGCAAGGCGTCACCATAATGGTTCTCCGTGGGAGCTATGTTATTGTGCAGAAACCTATATAAGCATGACGTATGTCATTTTATCACATGACGTATGTCATGGCGAAGGCAGATGACCAAGAAAAAAATTAGTTTTTCCCCTCCTCACCATGAAGGATGTCTGCTATGACATACGCCATCCTCAAAAAGTCGAGAAAGTGGAAAACCATGCAAAGCGAAGTAGGCTCGAACCAGCCACTCAGCAAGACCCGCCCAGCTTCCAGCTGGTTAGAGGTCATGAAGAACGCTGAAACTTATTGCAAAGACTGTAAAACTCCTTCTCCCATGGTCTGCGTTGAACGCTGCGACGTTTGGAGGGTAAAGAACGAGATTGTATCGGTGAGGCAGTTAACAGGTGAGAAGCAACATACGCAGCGCCTGCTGAACGCAGTCAAGAACCCGAGGCGTCTTAAAATTCTGAACGCACTCTACGAGCAGCCACGAAGCCTAAAAGACCTGCAGAAATATCTGAAACAAGAAGGGTTCTACCATAGCCTCAGCACGATATTGGTCGCCTACGTTAAACCCTTAATCAGAGTTGGGTTCGTCCAAGAAACCAATTCGCGTTACAGGATTACGTTCTACGGAAGAAAAGTTCAAGACCTCCTTCAAAATTCAACACGTAAAACTCCTTTACCCATTCACTCATGCTGCTACGAAGAAACCGTCATCAAAGAACTATTCAAAAAGCCAAGAACGTTTGAAGAGCTAGCGAGCTCTGTACCACGAAAAAGCTTGTCTCGAATTCTCATGCGGCTTCGAAGGAAGGGTCTCCTCCTTGAAAGACTTCACCGAGAATATGTCTTCTATCACAAGATAAAGGGCAAACCCAAAGTTGCCCTATCTCCGACCGAGAAACGAATCTTCAGCCTTATCCCATTAGAAGGCGTCTCCGCGCATCAGCTCTCGAACGAAGCGAAAATAACCCTGAGGAGAACGTACAAATACCTACGTCGACTGAGGACGAAAAAACTGGTTTTTGCACTGAAGCAGCCACGAACCTACGAATTAACAGAGCAGGGAAAGGAAGTCGCAGTTCTTCTGAGTGAAATGAGCCAACTTACCGAATCCATGGCTATGCCCATCCTGCAACGCTGAAACGAAAAGACGCAGACTCCTTGACATAAGCCCGTTCAGGGTTGAAAGACTACAGGTAGCGCCTCATCAACGGATACTCAGCATCTGTCTTGTCTTTTATGTGGAACCCATTTCTTATGTAAAACTTCATCGATCCAGACGGATTCTCGGCTTCATTTCGGCGAGCATAGGTCTCCACTGCTTTGAACCCACGCCTTTTTAGCTCTTCTATGACGCTTTCCAACAGTCTCTCTCCTATACCCTTTCCACGCAGTTTTCCGTCGGTTATGTACAGGCATGACAGGAAGACAACGCCGTCTTCCGACTTGCCCACGGGTTTTGACTCATAGGCGCCGATGTTAGGAAGCCGCGTTGAAGGTGCGTACTGCGCGTAGGCTATGGGCTTGCCTTTGTGGTAGACTATCTTACCACATGTTCCGAATTCTTTCAGTGTCTGCTTGAACCATTCCTTCTTCTTGGCTTCAAACTCCGATTCCTTGTTCGGGTCTTCTTTTGCCCTTTCAAACTCCTCTGGAAACTCCCAGTATACGCAGTCGCAGCAGGGCTCGGGTATGTCTCGGAGATTCGATTCATTGATGTCCTCAACGACGATGTCGGTTGAAATGTCTCTCTTCACAGCTTAATCCTCTTAACCTAGCATTTTACAGCAACTATTCCTTAAGTCTTCCCTCGGTTTTTTAGAACCAGGGAGTACACTCTGCCCTTCTTCATTTGAAACGCGGCAAACGTGTCGTCGGTGAGGGAAAAAATCAGCCAGACAGCAGCTTCCCACAATCTCATAAATTCTAGGTCAACGCTCGACGGTGTAGCTGGCGCCGGATGGGAGTGAAAAAAACCGACGAATTCCAAGCCATCGCGGACAGCTTCTGTGAAGGCAGTGTAAAACGCTTCAGAATCGATTTCAAAACGCACTGGCGACTTTAAGACGTTAGCCGTCATCACAACTCTTTCCACAGCCACCTCTCTTTCGCCTATCCTTCCAAAAAGCAGAGCGCAGGCTTCGGTAGGCTGCGAATCACGTGCTTCCTTCTTAAGCAAAGTTAACTGGTCAGTCGTAACTCGAAGAATCATGTCTAGGCGGAGCCTCTATCTCTACCTCATTTTCAGATGAGTTTGGAGCCGAGTTTGTCTTCATCAACCTTGAACGTGTCTGGCTCTTCGATGGTTAGAATAGCCTCAAGTGAATCAGGATCCAAGTCTCGAACAAGTCTCAGAATCTCGCGTTTGGCGGATTTCAGATGCTTTTCAAGCGCGTCTCTGTCTCGGTAGAGAACGCCCGCCAATGGACAGATCTTCTCGGTTTTCAAGTGCCACTCGATTTTTCCACTTCGCTTGTCTATATCGAAAGTGATGGGTCCGGCAACGCAGGTCTCAGGCTTCACTGAATGAACCACGCATTTATTCGTTGCTTTGTCTAGGAATATGCAGTACCCATCTTTTGATTCTCTGAGGAACACATATTTTTCATGCTCGAACGGTTTTTTCACCTTGAAACCGTTGGCTTTCCAGAACTCGTGAATTTTCCTTTTACGACGGGCTGTAAGTGGCGGTCGAGCTCCTTGACAGCAGCTCTTCGGGCATTTGCTACACACTTTGAAGAAGTTGGCTTGTCGCGGTTCGTCAGCAACCTTGGGAGACATCGCTAATCACGCGTATACTTGATTCTTTTCTAAGCAGTTAGCCAAAGCAGAGTACACATTGAAAATTGCTTCTTCCAAGTTTGTCTTCGCAGCTTTTTTAGTAACATCTCTCAGGACGAGAGTGGATAGGTTTCCATTTTCGATTCTCTGTTCGACGATGGATAGGTATTTTTTCTCCTCAGGTGTCGCGTTCTCATAGGCTATTTTCAATAGATGACGACACACCCCTCTGGCCGTCTCGCCTCTCGGATGCTGGACATCAGCGTCTAAGCCATATCTCACAACATGATTGAGATTTTCCACAAGCGTGTCATAGGGAAGATAGGGGTATTCGTTGTCCGCAATTATTCCCCGCAACGTGGCTCGGATGAAGCAGCTTAGGGCAACATCTGACTTGACGCACTCTTGTTCGTCCATTATCCGGATTTCTATGGCTTTTCTGTCAGATCGAATGACTGCCCCTCGGGAGTTGAGCCATTCCTTGTTGAGCAGACATTTTGGAGCAGACCGCTTGGCTAGGTCTTCTGAGTAGCGTTTCACGGTTGTTTTCAGGTATTCTTCGAAAGAACTCACGTATTCAGGGACGATGTCTCCTGTGATAGAGGGCACCTCCAACTGATTTGTAAGGTAGAAGTGTAGGCGGTTGTCCACGTATTCTCCTATCTTAGATTCATAGATAGGCGAAGACGCCGCCAAGGCGGGCAAGTAGGGCAAGACATTGGTTAGAGCGTTGTAAAGTTTCACAGCCTCTTGTTCATTCTTGTAGGGCAGGTTCAGTTGAAAACTCTGAATGTTGAGCCACCCGTGCCTATTGAGGTTGAATACCTTGCTCAGCGCATCATAGATCCGCCGGTCACGATGCGACCAAACGCTGGCGTCTTTCAGTCTCAACGAGGGGTGCATCCCTAGGCCAAGCAGGCGTGCGTTGTAACGTTTTTCAAGGAAGCCGAGAACGATGTCCACAGCCTCTTTCATGGTCTCTTCAAACACTTCAGGCGAATCGAAGGGCGTGTTTGCCTTAAACTCAGCCACGTGCGCCTGCAGTTCTTTTCCAAAAGAAAAATCGTTGAATCGCACGCAGTTAACTATGCGCCCGTGAACACCGCGGATAACTTGGTCAACAATCGGGAGCGGCGTCAATTTTTGGTCGACAATTGAGAACTCGTGTTCAGGACCTAAGACCTGAAGCGTCCCATACATAAATGGGTTGAACCTGCCAACGAAAATTGCTATTTCAAAAATAAACAGATAAGCCTTTTGGACGATGTCGTCAGAAGAAAAGAACTCGTGGGCTAGAGAAGTTGGTTGTTCTTCAATGTCTGCAGCGCCCATTGACCGCTCGAGGCAACGTTGGATATCGCCTCAGATATCAATTTCATAGCTTCCTCGTACTGGTTGAAGTGAGCCCTGTCGGCGGCTTCTCTAATCTTCGTGCTCGCCGCTTCAAACTCCTTCATCCCAGTGACGTTGAACGCTATGTTAGTCTCTCCTTCCAAGGCTTCCAAGAAGAAAGAATAGATCTTGCAGGCGCCAGTCAATTCGTCGCCGTTCAACTCGCCCAGTCGGTCTATCAGTTTGGACGCTATGATAAGCTGGGATTTTATGCGTTCTACATACTGGAAGGCGATTATTGCCTTTCCAATGTCTGGGCTGGGCTTTTGAGTGATGGTTCTTCACCCCAAACGCTACGTTGAAGACGGAGTCGACGCAGACTGACTAGGCGGTGTGGGCAAGATCATGGTCCGCGTGATCGTTGAGACCACGGTTGTTCCGGCGATGCGGTCGGAGTATTTTTGATGCGGGTCGCCTACGGTTGCCATTCCAATGATTATGTCTAAAAGCCAGAGCAACCGGTAGATTTTGCTGATGTCTCGGATCAATGTTCTGTCCAGGGTTGCTATGCCTCCGCTTGTTGTTATGACTTTGAGGTTCATTATCATTTTTCCAAAGGTTGCTCCTCGTGTGGCTTCGAGGAACGCTGCGTACAGGAAAAATATGACGCCTTGGAGGAGTTCGAAGGGTCCGATGAAGAAGAAGGCTCCACCGCCTTGAAACAGGACTGGAAACACAACCAGCGGAGAGATTATTGCGATTATCCCGTAGATTATTCCAGCTACTATTAGAATAATGACGCTGTCGATTATCCCAGCTATGAGTCTTCTCAGCCAGTGGTCTTGCAGTTGTCGGTCGGCTCCGATCTTCTCAAAGGCTGTTGACGTTTCAGGGCACCTCGAACGCTTTTGTCTTATTTTTCGCTCGCGTATTTATGTCTGCTGTATGACGTAATCGTACGTCACTCTTGCCTTGGCTTTGAGTGTGGCACCCACTGAGCAGTATTTGTCTTGACTCAACTGTAGGGCTCGTTGCACGAATTTCTCGTTCATGTTTTTACCTCTGAACTTGTATTCGACCTGAATTTTGTCGTAGACCCTTGGGTGCTCTTTGAATCGTTCTCCTGAAACCGTGATCTCTAAACCTTCAAGCTTCTGTCTCTGCTTCCGCAGTATCTCGACTGCGTCTATTCCCGTGCAGCCTCCAAACGCAACCAGCATGAGTTGCATCGGACCAAACCCTGAGCCTTCACCGCCATGTTCCTTCGAAACATCCATGACTACAGAATGACCTTTGTCGTCGTTCGCTACGAAACGCAAGCCGTCTATCCACTTGACTTTAACAGTGACAGGAAATGGTTGCGACTTCTCTTCAACTGCTCGCTTCATTTTCACTAGCCACCAAGACTTCATTGTCATAGACAGCGTTTATTTATAATCTGTGCAAGGAAGCTTAACAGGGGTGAGTAGCGACAAGAATAAGAGAAATAACCTCCTATCCCTTTAGGGGTTGCCATGAAAACAAGTTATTCCTTTCTTTGTGGTTACTCCTATGCTTGGATAGCAGGGTACAAGCCAGAGACCTTTGACAAAATTAATCAGGTTTTAATATCCGCCGAACAAGACCCTGAATCTGATTTCGCTAAGAAACTGATTATCAGAAATAGACCTTTGGCGGACCAGATAATTGACTCATATGGGAAGCTTGGATTCCTTTTCCTCTCAAGGGATTGTATTAGAAGGGTGAATGGGCCTCATCCACTCGCTCATGTGTACGTCTCCTACTACCTTTACAACTTCATATACGACTGCAAAGCCTTCCTTGACGCTGTCGCAACAATGCTGAATGACCTATATTCAGTTGGTGAAAGTGGCGGAGGCATTGATTTCAAACACAGACAATTCAAAGAAAAACTAAGCAAGAAACTAATCGTTAAAGCACCTGAGTTAGATAGAAGCATCAAACAAAATGAAAACTGGTTTGATACTGTAGTCGACTGGAGAGACAAACTTATCCACAGATTCTCAACGCCGGTTTCTCCAGCTGTGTCATCTAACCACTGGCCCTCGAAGGAAGAGCTAGGCAATTGGTCACTAACTCCTTGCAAAATGCTGGTCGAACCTCATCCATATCGCGAGCCTGATTTCAAGACGTTAGAAAAGAAATACGGAAAAGTATTCCTTGAGATTGAACCATTTTGTGAGGACTGGATTAAGAAGGCATGCGTCTTTTATGACCATGTGTGCGAAGCAGTGTTGAAAGAATGTGGAAAGGAGGAGACGAGCTCTTATTGAAAGAAGAAGGTAAAAGGCACTCAGTCCCTTCTTCTTTTGAAATTGCTCTTCCAGCAGCCCCACGATGTAGCATGAGCCATTAGAATTCAATTTTGAAATCAACACCCAAATGGCTTTCCAACGTTTACAACCTCTTCCAAAAACGTTCACAGCGACCATAGCAGTGGGCAACAATCAACACGCAACAGTCCACATTTTTGGGTTATCAGAGATGATATGCAGAAAAAACTGTAAGGCTGGGTCTCTGGGCTTGCCGTCTCTTCGCACGTAGGCGTTATCCTTTTACGACCGCGATTGGCAGCAGCCTTGCTACTCGGGTTGCGATGCCGATTTTGTCGCTTACCTCAGCCACTTTATCAACGTTCTTGTACGCTGGATCTGCCTCCTCAGCTAGCACAACCTGACTCGCCGCCCTGATGACTATGCCCCGCTCCTCCAACGCCTTTTTAATCTCTCCACCCCAGAACCGCCTCTTGGCTGCAGCGCGACTCATCATTCGCCCCGCTCCGTGCGCCGTGGAACCGAAGGAAACCTCCATGCCTTTAGGAGTGCCCACCAACACCCAACTGCTCGTGCCCATGCTGCCCGGAATCAAAACAGGCTGCCCGAAAGCTCTGTAATCCGCAGGGACTTCTGGACGGTCGGGTCCAAACGCTCTTGTAGCGCCTTTCCGATGAATCCAAACCCTTCGCGCGCCTCCGTCTATTTTGTGCTCCTCGATCTTAGCAATGTTATGAGCTACATCGTAGACGAGGTGTAGACCAAAGCCTTCGGCGGGTTGTTTGAACACCTGCTCAAAGCTCTGGCGAACCCAGTGTGTAATAGCCTGACGATTTGAGAATGCGTAGTTAACGGCGCAGGACATGGCTTGATAATAGTCTTGTGCCTCTGAGCTTGTTCCAGGTGCGCAGGCGAGCTCGCGGTCTGGTAAGGCGATCTTGTACTTATGGACCGCTCTTTCCATCACCCGCAGGTAGTCTGAACAGATTTGGTGGCCATACCCTCGTGAGCCGCAGTGAATCATAACCGTAACCTGATTTACGCCAGTGATGCCGAACGCTTTTGCAACCTTCTCATCGAAAATCTTGTCAACTCGTTGAATCTCAAGAAAATGGTTACCAGAACCCAAAGTGCCGATTTGTGGCAAGCCTCGGCTCTTGGCGTTTGTCGAAACCTTGTCTGGGTTGGCGTTCTCCATGTGTCCGTTTTCTTCACAGTGTTCGATGTCTTCAGGCCACCCTAAGCCTCGCTCAACTATGTAGGGAACACCCTCAGCTGCCAAACGGTCAAGCTCACTGTAGGTTATGTGGAAATCCTTGCGCCTACTGCCTAATCCAGATGGCACATTGTTGAAAATCGTGGTAGCCAAATCAGCCAGCTTGGGACGAATGTCCTTCTCCGTGATGTTTGTCGTCAAGAGGCGTACTCCGCAGTTTATGTCGTAGCCCACGCCGCCGGGACTGACCACTCCTTGTTCATAATCTGTGGCAGCAACGCCGCCAATAGGGAAACCATAACCTTCGTGGCCATCGGGCAACGTAATGGAGTACTTGTAGATGCCAGGCAGGTGAGCCACGTTGGCGCACTGGTCCAGAGTGCGGTCTGTCTTCATCTTTTCAAGCAGGTCCTCATCGGCGAAAACAAGCCCAGGCACACGCATACCCGCCTTGTACTTTTGAGGAATCCGCCAGGTGTAGTTGTCTATTCTTTCCAAAGGCACTTTGGGCGGAGGGCCTCTGCGCTCACCTTCTTCTCCCATTTGAAACACACCTTAATTAGAGGAAAGAGTTGAAGCGCGCCGATATAAACAATTTTGGTGTTTAGACCAAAAGTTTTTTCTTGAAGTATTCCACGAACCCTTCGATGCTCTGCATCTCAACCCCTTCGCGAAGCACCAGATGTTTCTGAATGAATTGGGCTGCCGCCCTCATCTGTGGGTCTCGTTTCAGAATCTCCTCGCGAATGCTGTCCGGCGTTTCGCCTCTTTTCAGGGCTTCCGAAACGGTTTCAGCCCAGAGCTTCAGTTGCTCCACGTATCTCTTCAGTCTTTCAGGTGCGTTGTCGACGGGTCCGAAGTGAGTGTAATAGAGGCGTGTAGGCTGTAGATGTGCTAATCTTTCAATCGAAGCCAATGTGAGTTCCAAGTGAAAGGGAGCAGGAGACGTGGGTATAGTAACGTCCAGCTGTGGGAAGTAGATTCCAGCGGCGTCGCCTTGAAATATCCCGCGACTTTCGCTTTCGAAATACGCCAAGTGGTGTGAGGCGTGACCGAGCGTCTCCAACACCCTCAACTGAACAGAACCGCCCAAGTCTATGATTATGCCGTCTGAGGGTGTGATCACCATGCCCTCGGGAACAGGTTCGATTTCTCCGTAAACCAAAGCAACTTGACCCAGCACAAGCTTGGATTGCTCCCAGAGCTTTTTAGGCTTCACTATATGAGGAGCACCCCTTGGATGCACTACCAGCTTGGCGTTTGGCAACTGTCGCATTAGGGTGCCGGCTCCACCAGCGTGGTCGATGTGAATGTGAGAAACCGCAACATAGTCTACGTCTTCTTTTCTGACGCCTATCTCCTTCAAACCAGCCAGCAGGTTGGGAACAGAACACGTTGGTCCTGTTTCAACTATGGCTGTGGCCTTTTCCCCTCTCAGAACGTAAGAGGCTATGAAGTTTTCTAGGCCTACAGGCCGCAGGTCAATGATGTACAGGTGGTCGCCCAGTCTTCTGGTGTGCACGTTGACTCACTTTGAAACAAGCAATAGAAACAAAGTGATATTTAAGAATCCATGCAGGTGTCAAGCAATTGTGCGAAAAGGGTTCTTCTATACTGCGGAACGTCCGAAGAGCCTTTGATCTGTGCTGAGTTAAGCTGGGTTCACGCGTGGTTTGCGAAGAACTGTGAGGCAACCCTTTCCTCTGTTTGATACATTCTCAGCCGTTTTACGAGTTCATCGAAATCCACTTCGTGACCATCGAAGAGGGGTCCGTCTCCGCAGGCGAATTTGGTCCTGCCTCCAACAGATACTCGGCATGCTCCACACATGCCCATCCCGTCGACCATTATAGGGTTCAGACTGACAATTGTCCTAATGCAGCACGGTCGAGTTACGTCTGCTGCTGCCTTCATCATCAAAGGCGGACCCACAGCGTAGACTGCGTTGAATTGACATCCTTTTTCGATTAGCGCTTTCAACACGTCACTCACAAAGCCCTTGCATCCCTTGGAGCCGTCGTCTGTGGCGACATACAGCTTGTCTGAGACGTTTCTCATTTCATTCTCTAAGATGAGCTGATCTTGTGTTCTGGCTCCAATTATGGAAGTTACCTTGTTTCCTTCTTTCTTGAGCTCTTTGGCGATAGGATACGCGGCTGCCATTCCAACTCCACCGCACACAACGGCCACAGGGCTGTGGTGTTTCATGTCGTTGGGGTTTCCCAGTGGGCCGGCGATGTCAAGTATTGCGTCGTTCACCTTGAGCATTCCGAGTTTTCGGGTTGTCACTCCGACTTCTTGAAAGATTAGGGTGATTTCTCCTTTCTCTCTCTGCCAGTCTGCAAGTGTCAGGGAATTCGTTCACCGTTTTCATCTAATCTTATTATAATGAACTGACCAGATTCAGCTTTTTGGGCGATTTCAGGAGCATGAATGTTTAGAAGTTTGATTTGTGGTGTCAACTCCCGTTTGGCTGTGATCTTGTACATGCTCCATTGGCGCCTAGTATTATATTATATGTCTTTGTATTTATATTTTTCATTTTTATAATATTTTTAATACCTAAACAAAGCAGAAACCACTCGGCATTCGACGAGTTTTTATGGTGTTGAAACCAACAAATCTTAATAAAACGCACGAGACAGCACCACAGAGGAGAACAAGTCATTGCTTGTTCGCATAGTTCGGCAATTAACGCTCGAGGAAGTAGAAGGAAGAATCAAAAACTACGAGAGAGAACAAAGCATGACCTTCGACGAGTTCGAGGAACTGTTCTTCAACAAGAGACTCGACAGACGACTCATCGGCGCCTACTTCGAATGGGCGGACTTGGTGCACGCGTACAGAGGCTACGTGGAAGGCGGAGAACTCGACTACGTCATAGAAGAGACCAGAGACCTCAAACCAAAAGAAACAGCACTTCTAACATCCAAGCGACTGGAGCTGCTCTACAGCTTGGCGAGTTTGAGACCAGAGTCCATAAACGATCTGGCTCAGAAGACGAGACGAAACGTCAAAAACGTTTACCAAGACCTGAAGGCATTGAAGACACTGGGTTTTGTGCTTTTCAAAAGGCGCGACAAAAGAAGCATTGTTCCAGAAACGCTTGTAGAAGAAATCACGCTTTTGATTCGTTGATTCCGGTTTCTTTTATAGGCGGATCAGTTTCTCCAGCCATTCTATTTTCTGGGTTTTTCTTCTCCAGAACAGGTCTTCGAAAATGTAGAGCATGGCTAATGTGCGCCATTCTCCGTATCTTTTTTTGATTTCTTGTAGGATATTTTCGGCAGGAACCAGTTCTTTGTTGAAGAGTAGACGCGAGTATATTTGTTGCTCCCATGGTCCGATTTTTTCGATTGTGTCGAAGTGGTGTAAGGCTTCTGACAGCAGGATGCTAGCTGAGGCAGGGCCGACTCCGAACAGCTTGTCAAGTTCTTTCTTTGCCTCTTGCTTGCTCATTTGGCGCAGTTTGTATTCATCAACCACTCCCTTCACGAAGTCTTCGGAAGTTTTCTTCAGATACTTGGCTCGGTATCCTACTTTCAACTCCCTCAACTCTTGTTCCGAGGCTTTGTTGAGTCGTGCTGGGTCCCACATTGCGTAGAGCTCTTTGCCGTCGAATTTCACTTTTGTTCCATACTTCCGAAGAAGCGCTTCCATCATCTGCACAGTGCGCCTTACAGTCGCGTTTTGCAACACAATACTGATGACAAGGAGGTCGTAAAGAGAGTCGCCGCTGCCCATTCGCATTCCACGCCACTTCACCAAAACTGGTCCCAATGCTCTGTCTCGCTTGAACCTTTCAGAGAACAAGGAGAGGTCGGTGTCGAACTCGAACCTCCATTTGACCTCGCTCACAAAACTAGCCTGTTCTTTTTTGGTCAGCGGTTCTTCGGTGTGGAGGCTGAGGCTCACCATGGGGGCATCTATCGAGCCGAGATTCTTCATTTTTAAGCCTAATCTGCTGTCGTCAATCCTAATTGTCGTCCAGTAGACGCCTTCTTGATATTCATTGACGGGCGCTGGAAAATGCGACGGCTTGTGCACCGTAGCGTCAAAGTTAAATGGTGCCTTCGGTTTGACCTTGACTGCGACTTCAGAGTTTAGGACAGTAATCTTCTCTGTCATGTGTCTTCGACTTCCTAGATATCGAGGATAAACCTGACCGTGACCTTGCCCTTCCCATCCCTAATTATTTCCATCTGGTGATAGGTAACCGCCTTGACTCCCACTTTCGACAGATGCCTCTCCGACTTGAAGGGCTCACCCCAAACCTGAGCCTCCAACCTAAAACCAGTAGAAGTCTGTTCGATTCGTGCTATTTTAAAGCGGGAGAACAAGTTGCCTGTCACGTCGAACTTGACCAACAAGGCTTCTAGCCAGTTGTAGAGCAAGGCCTGTTCATCGTGTCCCTCGACCTTGACTGTGTCTTCTTCTTTTGGCTGTACCTTGTCAAGGTCGGTCATGCCCTCGAACATGGCGTAGGCAGCGTTTTCGAAAGCCTCTTCTAGACTCTCGCCGTATGCTGCGATGTACAGGTCGGCTGTGTGCTCAAGAAACTCAAAACGCTTCTTCTGCTGGCGTGTCATGTCCACAGTCATTTAGAGAAGAGAATGTTTTAGATATAAGCAGTTTCGGTTTCTAAGACGACTTTGCAGATGCGTTTTCAGCTCTTTTTCATTAAGTATTCATGTATCGCTCGTGCCGCCTTTTTCCCGGCACCCATGGCGCTGATAACAGTTGCCTCTCCTGTAACAATGTCTCCGCCCGCGTATACTCCTTCCAAACTGGTGTGACCTGTTTCATCCCTAACCACTATCGTGCCCCACTTGGTGGTTTCCAGCCCCTGCGTTGTACGTTGAATTATTGGGTTGGGTGTTCTGCCAATCGCCACAATAACGGTGTCAACGTCCATGATAAACTCAGAGCCCTTCACTGGAACCGGTCTGCGCCTTCCCGACTCATCGGGCGGTCCGAGTTCCATGCAGATGCATTCCATTCCCTTGACCCAGCCGTGTTCGTCTCCCACGAATCTGAGGGGCGCTGCCAGAAACTTGCAGACTATTCCCTCTTCTTCGGCGTTTTCTATCTCTTCCTGCCTAGCGGGCATCTCTTCCCTCGACCTTCGATAGACGATGCAGACCTCTTCGGCGCCCAGTCGAAGCGCGCAGCGTGCGGAGTCCATGGCTACGTTGCCTCCGCCTATAATCGCCACATGCTTGCCAACACGTATAGGCGTGTCACATTCGGGAAACTGGTAAGACTTCATGAGATTAACACGAATCAAGAACTCGTTTGCTGAATAAATCCCGCCAAGATTTTCGCCTGGAATACCTAGGAACTGAGGCAGTCCTGCGCCTGTTCCTATAAATAAGGCGTCGAATCCTTTCTTGAACAACTCCTCAATTGTGAATGTTCGACCTATCATGGCGTCGCTTCGTATTTCAACACCTAACTTCTTAATGTACTCGACCTCAGTTTGCACTATTCTCTTTGGCAGTCTGAATTCAGGGATTCCATACATGAGGACGCCGCCCGCGAGGTGAAGCGCCTCAAAGACAACAACCTTGTGTCCCAATTTTGCCAGATCAGCGGCTGCTGTAAGACCCGCAGGACCCGCTCCAATAATCGCAACTTTTTTGCCTGTTGGGTCAGCTAAGTTTAGAACCGAGAAGCCTTTTTCAAGTTCGAGGTCGGCCACGAAGCGTTCAAGCCTTCCTATTGACACGGGTTGGCCTTTTATTCCCATGACACAGAGTTTTTGACACTGATCCTCTTGAGGGCAGACTCGACCGCAGATGGCAGGTAAACTGTTCTTCTCTTTCACCTTTCGTATGGATTCGTCGTACTTTTTTTCTTTGATTAACTTGATGAATGCTGGTATATCGAGTTCCACGGGGCAGCCCGTGACACATTTGGGGTTTGGACAAATTATGCATCTTGAGGCTTCGGCTAAAGCGTGCTCTTCCTCATAGCCCAGCGCAACCTCGCTGAAGTTGTGGGCTCGTTCTTTTGGCTTCTGCTTTGGTATTGGAACAGCCTTCCAGCGGTCTTGAAGCGGTTTTTCAGCCTCAGGCTTAGCCTCTGCCAAACTAGATTCCTCCGTGTTTTTCATAGAATTGTGTCGCTATCTTTTCCTCTGGTTGATACATCCGTAGACGTTTTATGAGTTCATTGAAGTCGACTTGATGTCCATCAAACTCTGGGCCTTCAATGCAGGCGAATCTGGTTCGGCCACTTACGGTTACTCGACAGGCTCCGCACATTCCCATTCCGTCTACCATTATTGGGTTCAAGCTGACTATTGTTTTGATGGCGTGTGGTCGTGTCGCTTCTGAAGTAGCCCGCATCATTAATGGAGGGCCTATCGCATAGACAACATCAAAATGGTAGCCCTTTTCAATCAGAGTTCTTAACACGTCGCTGACAAAGCCCTTGTGTCCTTTTGAGCCATCGTCTGTGGAGATATAAAGCTCATCAGATGCCTTTCTCATTTCTTCCTCTAAGATTAGCAGCTCTTGGGTTCGAGCTCCAACTATTGAGATTACTTTGTTTCCAGCTTCTCTGAATGCTTTAGCTATGGGATAGGCGGCTGCTGTGCCCACGCCTCCGCATACGACCGCCACAGAACCGAAACGTTTTATGTCGCTGGGGTTCCCTAACGGGCCGACTATGTTCAGTATTTCATCACCAACTTCAAGCATGCCGAGCTTTCTGGTTGACACTCCAACTTCTTGGAAAATGAGTGTTATTGACCCTTCATCGTTTTTCCAGTCAACCAATGTAAGCGGAATTCTTTCACCCTTTTCATCTACTCTTAATATCACGAATTGACCAGGCTTGGCTTTCTCAGCGATGTCTGGGGCATGAATCTTAAACAGTTTTTCTTGAGGCGCCAGTTCCCGCTTAACTAGAATTTGGTACATGTCTGCAGCTCCAACATTCTAGATTTTGTTGAGCTCTGTCCAAGGGTTTCCTTATTTGCAACAGTAGGCGTCCTTTCAGAGCTTTAGAAGTTCTTCAAAAAGGGAAACACAATGTATAAAGCTTTCGGGGCAGTTACGATTTCTGGATTCTTTTTCCAAGTTCGGATTCTGAAGGATAAAACATGTTTATATGTTCTGTTGCGCAGTTTGTATATCGGTAAACATATCAAATATGTTTGAAGGAAGCACGCGCGCCTATGAGAACCCTAGCCTCCTCAAAGAAGGGCAGTTCGCTTGTACTCGCAAGCGTCCTAATGATAGTAGTGACCCTAATCGGAGGCATATTTCTCTACAACTACGTCATGGGTTCAGTAAACAAAATGACAGACAATCTAAACAAACAACTCAGCATACTCATGCTCGAAACGGTCAACATAAACAGCACCCACATAAGCGCTTGGATACGCAACACGGGAAGCTACATTGTAAGCGTAGTCAACGCCTACATCAACAACGAAATCGCTTGGCTAGTAAACGAAGTAAAGGTAGCAGCCGAGTCGGCAGCAGCAGCGTACATAACGGGCATATTCAAACACGGGTCAACATACACGGTCAAGTTAGCAGGCTTGTTCGGAACACTATTAACGTTCGAAGTCGAGTATCAATAAAGCACATCTAGCTACCGAACTGCCCTTCTATTCCTTTCCAACCCACCAGAGAGAAAGTCATCATTTTTTTCCATATCAGCACACGGTCAGGAGAGTTCGACTCATCGCTTGCTTTCAAAAAAACCTGAAAGATACACAAAAAAAATGAAGTCGCTTTAATTTGGAGTTTTTGATTATGTTCTTGGTCGGCTCTGAAGTTCATAGTATTCTGTCAGCAAGAGTATTCCCTGAATTATCAGGAAGATACCGGCAATCAAGGCTAGTAAGGCAGGGAAAACTAGGATTAGGAGTCCAAAGATTATGGTTATGATGCCCAGAACGGGTTTAGAGAGCGTTACTCCAATTTTTCTGAGCTGTTTCTCCACCACTTCAGTCATGGCTCTTTTTCCACCTCCTTAAGCGCTGGAATGAATTATCTTTGCACGCATTTAAAACCTACCAAAACCACAAATCGCTGGCAGATTAATTGTCAAGCTAAAGTTGCGTGTCAGCCTCAATTTTGTCTTTTCAGAAAACTATTTAACTCGAATCGCAATGAAAAAATTTAGGAGGATTTTGTCTTGTCTGAGGTGCCGTGTGGAAATTGTGGTTATCCCATCGATGACTGCAAGTGCGTATGCCCCTACTGCGGCGAAACCGCTCTCTGCGATTGTTGCATCGGAACACGGGCTGTCACTGGCGGATGAAAGTCGCAATTAGAAGTCATCTGCTATGTATCCAATCTTAGGAAGGATGGAGCATGATTAGAGATGAGCTTGTTTGGATGGCTGGCGGTCCGCAGGGCAGCGGAGTCGATTCGGCTGCCAACATTTTTGGGCGGGCTTGCTGCTACGGCGGGCTCCACGTTTATGGGAAGAGAGAATACCACTCCAACATCAAAGGGTTGCACAGCTACTTTCACATCCGGGTCTCGCCTAAAGAAGTAAGAGCCGATGTAGACCGTGTTGACCTGCTCTGCACGTTTGACGCCGAAAGCGTTGTCCGTCACATCTGGGAAGTAGCCCAAGGCGGAGGCGTAATATGCGACACCGAAGCCTTGGCAACACGAATATTTGAAATTCCAACTCTAACGCCTGCCTTCTGGACCGAGTTCAGGAAGACGCTTGAACAGAGAGGAATTAAACCAGAAACAGTGGGCGACCTCTTAAACGAAGTTAAAAAGAACAATGTAAGAACCTACGCCATTCCATTCACGGATCTGTTGAAAGAAATTGCTAAAGAAATCGGAGAAGAAAAACTCAGCAAGCTGACTCGAATGATCAACGTCCTCGCCTTAGGCGCGTCTTTTGGTCTCGTCGACTACGACAAGGCGCACGTCGAAAAAGCCATCAGGATGATATTCGGCGACAAACCCAAAATAATCTCCATGAACCTGCTCGCACTCACAAAAGCCTACGACTATGCCAAGCAGAGATTCGGCGACTTCGGCTTCAAGCTTGAAGCTGTCCAAACCGATGAGAAAAGAATCTTTCTGCAGGGAACGCAAGCGGCGGCTTTGGGCAAACTCGTTGGCGGCTGCCGACTGCAAACCTACTACCCAATAACGCCCGCGGCTGACGAAAGTGAATATCTCGAGGAAAACGAGGTTCTTCAACTTGAACAATCTGAGGTCAAGGGCGCAGGCGGCTCCATAATCATCATGCAGACAGAGGACGAGATCGCCGCCATCAACATGGCTTCTGGGGCTGCCCTAACCGGCGTTAGAGCGGCAACAGCCACGTCTGGACCAGGGTTTTCACTGATGGTCGAAGGATTGGGCTGGGCTGGAAACAGCGAGGTTCCAATCGTTGTGACATATTATCAGCGTGGTGCACCTTCAACTGGTCTTCCGACTCGTCACGGGCAGAGCGATCTGCGGTTTGCGATGCACGCTTCTCACGGTGAGTTTCCAAGGATAATTCTCAGTTCAGGCGACATAGAAGAGTGCTTCTACGACGCGGCGCGGGCGTTCAACTACGCCGAGAGGTATCAGACACCTGTCATCCACCTAATCGACAAGGCGTTGGCCAACAGCAACAAATCCTACAGGATGTTTGACCCTAGCTTGGTCAAGGTAGAGCGGGGCCAACTGCTAACTGAACAGGATGTAAAGGGCAAGGAATACAAGAGGTTCGAGTTTACCGAGTCAGGGATTTCTCCGCGGGTTCCTTTGGGGACGCCGGGTGTTTTCTTCTGGAACACGGGGGACGAACACGACGAGGTAGGAAACATCAACGAAGAACCCGTGAATCGAACGCTTATGCTGGAGAAGAGGATGAGAAAGCTGGATTTAGCCCACAAAGAGATACCCGTCGAAGAGAGGGTCAACTTCTTCGGAGACCCAGACGCGCCCGCCACAGTCGTGAGCTGGGGCTCTCCCAAAGGAGCGGTCATTGAAGCCATGGAAAGACTCAGCCAAGAGGGCTTCAAACTGAACTTCATACAGGTGCGGATGCCGATTCCTCTGCCAAAAGAGTACCTTGCTGAAAAACTTGGGAAGGCTCAGAAGAAAATCATGGTTGAAGGAAACTACATGGCGCAGTTGGCGGGTGTAATCCGTGAAGAAACAGGCATACTCATGGACTACTTCGTGCTGAAGTGGAACGGAAGACCCATGTCCGCCGACGAAGTGTACGAGGCGTTAAAACTGATTATTCAGGAAAAAGCGCCGAAGAGGCAGGTGCTAACCCATGGCACTTAAAATGTCAGACTATCGAAGCACATACTTCGCCGACTGGTGCCCAGGCTGCGGCGACTTCGGAATCCTCTCAGCCATACAGATGGCTTTCGCTGACCTACAGCTTCCGCCTCACAGGACGGTTGTGTTCTCTGGGATAGGCTGCAGCGGCAAGACTCCCCACTGCTTGAAAGTTAATGGAATACACACCCTGCACGGCAGGACGCTTCCCTTCGCTATTGGGGCGAAGTTGGCGAATCCCGACCTTGAGGTCATTGCTGCTGGAGGAGACGGCGACGGCCTCGGAATCGGGGCGGGTCACTTTGTGAACACGGGAAGGAGAAACATTGACATCACTTATCTTATTCACGACAACGGAGTCTACGGTTTGACTAAGGGGCAGGCGTCGCCGACGCTTGAACTAGGGTTGAAAACAAAGGCTTTGCCTAAGCCGAACCTGAACTCGGCTATAAACCCCGTTGCCATAGCCCTGGCTTCTGGTTACACATTTATCGCTAGGAGCTACTCTTACGATGTTCGCCACCTGAAAGAGATGATAAAAAAAGGGATTCAACACCACGGACTTGCCTTGATAATCATTCAACAGCCTTGTCCAACCTACAACGACATCAACACCAAGGAATGGTACGGAGGCGAAGACCGCATCGACCCCAAAACAGGCAAACCCACGCCGAGACTGTACAGTCTTGAGGAGACAGGCTACGACGGCGTTGTCCACAATCAAGAGGAGGTTTTTCAGAAGTACATTGCCGCCTTGACTAAGGCTCAGGAGTGGGGAGACAGGATTCCGATGGGTGTCTTCTACCAAAACGAGCTCGTGCCCACCTACGCGGAGAGAATCTCAAAAAGGATACCAACGTACCTGGAGAACCCGCCCGCGAAGCAACCCATCAGCGACCCGTCAGGGAAACCCATCACAAGCATTGAAAAGATGCTGGAAGAACTCAAAGTTACGGGTTGAATCAACGCAGCAGCCTGAAAACACAGTCTGTAAAAAGCTCGAAAGGCTCGCCCAAAAGCCCGTAGCCCCTCTTTCCCAAGAGCTTTCTTAGCTTGAACTGAGTTGAAGCCTTGAGAATAGCGAATTTTAGCTTCGCTTCGGAGAAATCTGAACGGTAAAGCAGTTTGTGCTCGTTCAAGCTTCGATGCTTGGGTTCGACCCAGTCATCAAACTTGATGTTCTTCTTGACACGCTCATACAGTTGCGTTCCCAGAATAGGGTAGGGCAGGGTAAAGGAAAGATAGTCTAGGGGCAGGGAGGTAGCAAACTTTAACGTGTCGAGAATTGTCTCATCGGTTTCGCCTGGGTAGCCGACTATGAAAAAGGCTCCGATCTGAATTCCAGCAGACTTGGCGTCGTGAACAGCCCTTCTCGCCTGCTCTGCGGTAGCTTGTTTTTTCATCAAAGCCAGAATCGAGTCGTTTACAGACACGATTCCGAAGAACACTCGAGCGCATCCTGCTCTTTTCATTTCCTGTGCCGTTTCTCTGTCGAGGGTGTCAACTCTGGAGAGGCACTCCCACTCGATTCTGAGTCTTCTTCGTACTATCTCACTGC
>Ga0315314_1001186_pt1 | contig 24169 bp, 21 predicted proteins | sample TDP9_MG_FD_203631 | JGI IMG/M metagenome (GOLD analysis project Ga0315314, IMG submission 203631) | Freshwater sediment microbial communities from Lake Towuti, South Sulawesi, Indonesia - TDP9 | ecosystem: Environmental > Aquatic > Freshwater > Lake > Sediment | place: Indonesia: South Sulawesi... | reverse complement strand
ACCAAACCAGAAGCCCCACGTGGTTATGATTGCTCCCATAATATCCAATAACACTCGTTCATTTAGCTCCCTCTCAATCTCCCAAAACGTCTTTCGACCTCGTACATACAGTGCTAAACCTGCAATAGACAAGACAAGGACGAGACTACCCAGCACTATGATTCCTGTCCATCCAGATATCTGATAAGGCAGACGATACATAAAGAATAAATAATACCAAAGAAAAACGCCGATTATGCCACTGCAAGCAGATAATGTTATTCCAGCCTTGGAAGTCCTTGCAGGGTTTATACCTTTTTTTTCCTCGGAGACAAAAGCCCAAAGGGCAACCAATCCTGCTGTAACAATTCCGAGGATGAAGGCAAAACCGAAGATGAACCTCGAAAATGCAAAAAGTGAAAAGATGAAAACCAAGGCTGCGAACAGGAATAGAGTCAGTCTGTCCATAACTCAATCACACAATGATTACATTCTTGATTGATATAAAGTTTTAAACTAAGACAAAAGACATCATTTTCCCTTGTACTGTGGTTTTCTCTTTTCTAGGAAGGCGGTGACTCCCTCGTTGAAGTCTTCTGTCGAGGCGACTAACCCGAAGGCTTCGGCTTCCTGCCACATGCCCGCCTCTGGATGAGTCTCCGTGCTGTTGTTAACCAGAGTCTTCGACAGCCTTATAGCTATGGGCGGCTTGCCGGCGAGTTCCAAGGCGAGTTCCTTGACCTTAGCCTTCAACTGATCAGCGGGCACAACAGAATTGACCAATCCCAGCCGCTCGGCGGTTCTGGCGTCGATGCGTCTGCCCGTGAAAATCATCTCCTTGGCTATTCCCTTTCCAACGTAGCGCGGCAGGCGCTGCGTTCCGCCCCATCCTGGTATGAGTCCCACGTTTATTTCGGGCTGTCCAATCTGTGCGTTTTCGGAGGCTATGCGTATATCGCAGGCCATCGCCAGTTCGATTCCGCCTCCCAGCGCGTAGCCGTTGATTGCTGCGATAACGGGCTTTCTCAGAGACTCGATGTGGTTGCAGAGATGCTGCCCGTGTCTTGAGAGTTCCGTTCCTTTAACGGGGCTTGCTCCCTTCATCATCTTTAGGTCTGCACCTGCAGAGAAGGCTCGGTCTCCCGCGCCCGTGATGATTATGACCTTTATGCTGTCGTCTTTTTCTGCGTCGTCGAGGCGGGCTTGAATCTCGTTGATTGTCTCTTCGTTGAGGGCGTTTAGCGCCTCGGGACGATTGATGGTTATTGTAGCTATTCCTTCGGCTTTTTCGTAGAGTGTGTTCTTGAACTCTATCATGTTTGTTTTCATCCTCCATTATTTTTGCCAGTTGTAGAAGCCCTTTCCTGTCTTCCTTCCTAGCAGCCCTGCTCTGACCATCTGTCTTAGAAGCGGGTTAGCCTGGTACTTGGGGTCGAGTTCTTTCACGAGCACCTCGGTTATGGCTAGGGTTGTGTCCAAGCCAACGTAGTCGAGCAGTGTTAGGGGTCCCATCGGCCAGTTGAGCCCGAGCTTTATGGCTTTGTCTATGTCTTCTGGTGTGGCTACGCCTTCGTCGACCAGGGCTACAGCCTCGTTCAGGGCGGGTATCAGTATTCGGTTGACCACGAAGCCTGCAACGTCTTTCTTCACCACCACGGGCTCCTTGCCCATTTTCTTGGTGACCTCGACTATGGTGTTGACCGTTTCGTCGCTGGTCTTGGCTCCGCGGATGATTTCTATCAGCTTCATGAGTTGAGGCGGGTTGAAGAAGTGCATCCCCGCGAACTTTTCAGGTCTGCGCGTGGCTGAGGCGAGTTCGCTTATGCTTATCGAAGACGTGTTCGTGGCGATGATGGCGTCGGGTTTGGCTTGTGCGTCTGCTTCTGCGAGCACCTTCTTCTTGAGCTCTGGGTTTTCGGTTACCGCCTCGATGATGAGGTCGGCGTCTGCCACGGCTTCTTTCAAGTCCAGCGTGGGGTGTATTCTGTCCAGTATCTGTTTGACTTGGGCTTCTGTCATCTCTCCCTTTTTTAAGAATCGCTGCAGGCTGTCATTTATCATCTTCATTCCGTTGTCTAGAAACTCCTGCTTTATGTCGCGCATGTAGACCTCGCATCCGGCTGCCTGCGCCGTGACCTGTGTGATGCCGTGTCCCATTAAGCCAGCGCCTAAGACCGCCACCTTTCTTATTTCCATTTTTGAGGGCTCCCTTCTGAGTGAGAGGTTAGTGTAAGACTGCGAATCGCATATATAATTTCCGACCGAGCCTGAACGAGCGAGGGTTGAGAAATGATTTAAGATTCCTGCATGCTATTCTATGTCTCTCGCCGACGTTGGTGGACGGGAAGAGAGTCGACATGGCTTGGCTGAATCTGGGTCAGATACTCCGTGTGCACGCGAAGAACTATCCCCGCAAGGTGGCTTTGAAGGATTGGCACGGAAGAGCCTTGACCTATCCAGAGCTGGATTCAAGGACCAATCGGCTGGCGAATGGCTTGTTGCGGCTGGGTCTGCGCAAGGGCGACCGAGTTGCCGTCATGCTCTACAACTGTGCCGAATTTGTTGAAATCGACTGCGCCATGGCTAAGGCTGGGTTGGTCGTAGTTCCCATCAGCTGGCGCTACGTCGACAAAGAAGTCGCCTACGTGGTCGACAATTCCGACGCGAAGGCGTTGATTGTGGGCGAAGACTTCATAGGCTGCATCGACAGGCTTAGAGGAGGGTTCACGAAAGTAGGTGCGGACAACTATGTTTCAGTGGGTTCCAGACGGTTTGAGGGTTATGTCGACTATGAGGGTTTAATCGCTGAGTCGTCTGACACGGCGCCGAACGTGCAGGTTGAGGGAAAGGACACGTGGTTTCAGATTTACACCTCGGGCACGACTGGCGTGCCTAAGGGTGTCGTCCGTTCGCATCAGTCTTACGTTGCTTTTTACCTCATCAACGCTGTTGACTTTGGTTTTTCCGACGAGGACAGGGGCATGGTTGTTATGCCGTTGTTTCATGTGAATTCGACGTTTTATGGTCCGTTGTTCCTCTACATTGGCGGTTCGTTGTTTGTTGGTCGTGACAAGGGTTTTGACCCCGTTGAGTTGTTGCGCACGTTCAGCGAGGAGAGGGTTTCGTTTACGTCTCTAATTCCAACCCACTACAATTTGATTTTGAACGTGCCCGAGCAGGTGCGGAAGCGGTTTGACGTTGGTTCTGTGCGCAAGCTGTTGTGTTCCTCGGCGCCCGCGAGGGTTCACATCAAGGAGGGGATTCTGAAGGTTTTTCCGAACGTGGAGTTGTACGAGGCTTACGGCTCAACCGAAGCGGGTATGGTGACCCTGCTCCGACCTGAGGACCAGCTGCGCAAGCCCGGGTCGATTGGCAAAGAATGCTTGGGAACTGACACCCTTAAGCTTCTCGACCATGACGGGAAGGAAGTGCCTATTGGTGAGGTGGGCGAGCTGTATTCGCGTGGTCCCATGATGTTTGATGAGTATTACAAGCTGCCTGAAAAGACCAAGTCTTCGTTCAGGGAGGGCGGTTACTTTACGGCTCGTGACATGGCGAAGAGGGATGAGGAGGGCTACTACTACTTGGTCGACCGCAAGGACAACATGATTATCACGGGCGGCGAGCACGTCTACCCCAGCGAGGTTGAAGCTGTCATTTGTCAGCATCCCAAGGTTTTTGACGTAGCCGTGATAGGAGCGCCCGATGATATCTGGGGCGAGGCCGTGAAGGCTGTGGTCATACTCAAGGACGGAAAAAAGTGCACGGCGCAGGAGATTATCGATTGGTGCAGGGGCAAGGTGGCGGGGTACAAGAAACCCAAGTCGGTTGACTTCATCAAACCCGAAGAGATGCCGAGAACAACAACTGGTAAAATCCTTCACAGGAAACTAAGAGAAAAATATCAATAACACGTAAAAATAAGATGTAATTTGAGGTGGCAAAATGTCAGCGGATAGAAGCGACATTGCGACAGCTTATCGTGAATCCTTAGAGAAGGTCTTAATGACACATGAAAAATATATCTTCGGGCTCGTTACAGTGATGCAAAAGCCTCTTCTTGACAATATTGATGAAAAAGTCGATATTATAGAATCTGAAATCAAAGGATTAACCAGAACTTACGAATTAATAGGTCTAAATCTAGACAAGAGAGTCCATGAAAGATTCAAAGAATTCCTTTTGTACGAAAAACGCGGAAGAAAATGGTATGGGAAAGACAAAATAGCGGACAGAATTTTTGAGCTACTTGACAAAGATGGGACTTATCGTAAAGCTCTTGATAGAGAAATCAAAAATGGTAAAAGCCTACTCGACTATGTAAAAGAACACATTGGTCGAGGAAAAATCAAAGGGAAAATACATAACACTCTCTTATGCACAGTGTTTGACTCCAATAAACACGCTTGTTATCCAAAGGCGCCTTGCCTCTTATCAATTGACTTCAAACCCGAAGGGCGAAGACTGCATTTAATAGCTTCTTGGCGGTCTCAGTTTGTTAACACAAAGGCATATGGGAACTTTATCTCACTGGCAATGCTGCTAAGAGACGTCTGCAAAGAAACATCATTCCAACCTGGAAGATTAATTTCCATCGCTCATAAGGCGATATTGGAAGAAGGAGTGCAGAATCAGAGTCTTCTCAACAAGCTCAAACAAAATGGTGGTCATAGGAGTGTTTTCTGATATGGAAGCCCTGAACGACGCAGCGCGTACTGCGTTGAAGTTGATGCGTGATTCTGGTTTTGCCATTTCTGGCTCGTTGGAGGTTTCGGTCGACCCTAAACTTCCTTTTATGGGTTATTCGACTCAGAGGAAGGGCGCCAACGTCATCGTGGTCTCTGGTATGGCTCTGAAGTCTGGGCTTGTCGAAGGCTTGTTGATACACGAGATGTGCCACATCTACCGTACTGAGCAGCGTCATCCCTCGCACAACACTCAGCTTCTGAACAGCGTGGGCATCCATGTAATCCACGAGAACGACTTAACAAGAGACTATCAGGTCAAGATTATCCAGCAGGCGGTCAACCACGTTCAAGACATATACGCGGACGACATAGCGTTCAAGGTCTTCAAAAAAGGCAGCGTGCTTCAACCTGAACAAGCCTTCGAATTCTTCCTCGACTGGATAAACCCAAACCCAATCGAACCAGACACAGACGAAGCCAAATGGCAGAACATAGGCATCATGCTGAACAACTGCTTCGCGCTGAGCAACCTGACAAGGCACGAAGTGCCCGACATAAACGATCAAGCAAAGAAAAGAGTAGAAAAATTCCTCTCACAAGCTAACAACGCCGTGAGAAATGAATTCGACTACTTCAAAGACTTCATGACCAGCCTAAAGGAGAACGTAACCGAAGAAGAATTCGAAAAACAACTAACCGAATACCTAACAAGGATCGTAAGCCTCGCAAAATAAACTCAACATCAACTGCACGAGTAGAAGAAGGCTAAAGGCAATTAGCTCCTTCTTCTTTTGAAATCACTCTTCCAGCAGCCCCCACAATGCAGGGAGGGTGGTGGCACTATGGAACAATTAGCCACTCCCACCACACAGCCACAAGCAACGCTCAAATCCCACTATGAAACTCATTGCAAAACATACTAAGGGTGGAGCTACGGCTTGACATAGGCTTCAGGCTCAACCTCACGAACCGCAGCATCATCTACATCAACCACATAAACCACGTGAATCCTAGCCTCCCTAACCTCCTCAACGCTCACAGGAGGATTCTGATAATGTAAATCACAGAGATTCTTAATCGCCCTCAACTCCTCAGGCTTCCTCTCCCTCGGCGGCTGAATGAACACCTGCGGAAACTGCAAAACATAATGCGGCGGCGTCCCCAAAGCAAACTTACCCGCGTAGCTGCTGTACCGAATAATCTTGCTCGCAATCCTCGCAGCAATGTACGTGGAAGGGTCCAGCGCGTGCTCAGGCGGAACAAAACCCGTCTCAATCTCAACGATAAGGCTGCCAAAACCCTTAACAGCGAACAAATCACAGATCAACTCTCCGTCCAAGGGATGCTCCGCCTTCACCTCGTATCCCTTCTCAACCAAATGCCTGGCACAGACAAGCTCCATAACCGAGTGATTAATCTTCACAACGTTCTCCCGATGCAGCTGGACCAATCTGTCCTTGAGCTCAGAAAGCTTCCCCGCAGCCTCATCAGACGAATGCTGAGTCAGCCTCGACAGCAATAGGCTAAGGTCTTCCTCGAACTTCTCGTTTCTCGCCATAACCATTTCTTTGCCAGCTTCTAGGCTCACTCTCCTAACTGACTTCTAAACAGGATGCCTTAAACCTTTAGGCAGAATAAAAACCACAAGCGACCAAAAAAGCCACGAATCGAGAACCCGAAAAACTCCCAAGCTTAAATACATAACATAGAACAACACCAACAACGAAAACCCATGGAACCAAGTTACATCAACCCTGTCAAAAACAAGCCTCCAAAAAAACAACAGTTCAGGCGAAAGCAGTGCAAACCCCTTAAATAGGATTTTCACATCTAAAGACAGATGCCCAAGCTGAGAAGCACGCTTGGACGGACCAGCAAAGAACGGTTGACCCGCAACCGTGCCGTGTGGCGTCCTCTCACGCGATGACATCAAATGAGGGCGACTCTGACGATCGTCTGCGGTTAACTGGGCTCTGCTGACACCCGCCTGGGCTTAGACTCGGCTTGGGCATTTCTATTTTGGAAACCCGAAGAGAGAAAGGAGACCTTTTCCCAACTCAATCCGTCTTAATGAATCTGAAATATTGATTTCGGGTTCATAACCGCTAATACCCGATTTTTTCCAAGAAGCCTAAGGCGCAAAAGGAGTAAGGGCAAAAGATGAACAGCGAAGAACGCCGCGCTATCTGGCTCAAAGAAATCAAAGACGCAATTCGACTCGAAAAGGCTTACCTCCGCCTGAGGGTTCAAGACAAGCAATACGATTAAGGATTTATTCGCGCGCCTTTAATCAGGCAACGCTGCTTTTCTTAACCTGCGGCTGGACAAATTTGCGACAGTGAGGGCACTCAGCCCAGCCCACCGCTCGGCGGGCTTTCCAATCGTTTCGGCAATAAGGACACTGCAACAGGACAGGACCACTCGAGAGATAGAGAATCCTGCGACTAAAACCCAACACGAACACACCCAAAAAAAGGAAAACAGCGCCCAAAACGGTAACGTAGACAAGCCTCAACTCACCAATCCAAGCGAGTTCGACCTGCTCCGTTAAAACATAAGACCAGAGGGACGAGAGAACGTTCGAAGAGGCAGAAACGCTGGGCCAAGCCCTCCAAAAAACCAAAAACAGGACAACAAGTCCCACTAATAGGAGAACGAAACCGAACACGTGACTAGCCAGCTTCCTGTGAACAATGACACGCATAGCTCATCCGCTGACCGTTTGACGCCGCAGAGGCATATGTAGTTTATGAAACCACAGTCAACATCAAGGCTTAGCGAAAACAAGCGAGTAATGGAAAGGCAGTTCCATCATCTTCAGGAGAGAAAAGCCCTCTCCCTCAAAAAGCCTGACAGCTCCCGCCCTTGAGACCCTAATCGCAGCAGGGGGACCAAAACCTGTGTCTTCCTTCCTAAAGTCAACAATCAGCAACAGTCCGCCCTTCTTGACCACCCTTTCCATCTCCCTAATCATTTTCTGTTTGTCGTCAAACTCGTGGAGGGTGTTCACAGACATCAAGAAGTCGACACTCTCGTCTTCGAGAGGAATCTTGTCCTGTCTTGAGAGCAGGGGTTAGATGTTTCTTATCCTCAACCGCCTAATCTTTTCTTCGAGGGAAGCAAGCATTTCTCTTTGAACGTCGATGCCGTAGACCTTCCTGACCTTATGAGCCAGGGGCACGGTGAAGTAACCGCTGCCGCAACCCAAGTCTGCTGCGATGAAGTGAGGCTTGAGTTCCACGGCACCCAAGACCTCATCGGGATTCTGCCAGACCTTTCGCTCTTCAGACTCCAAAACGGCGATGTGCTCAAGGTCAAAGACATGAGAACGTTTCTTCACTGCCTTCAGCTTCTTTTCTTCCTTCAGATCTTTTTCTTGAGTTCAGCGTCAATCATTTTTGTCAGCATAATCTTAGAAATCAAAACGTATGGGACCCCACGCAGGTCGGTGAGGTCGGCGTGTTTCTCGTCCTGAGTCACAAGCAGCAGCCCGTTCTTCGCAGCGTATTCCACTATTTTCTTGTCAGTGGCGCCTGTGAGCTTCACGTCTTGAACCGTGAGCACTTCCCAGCCTAAGGTTTGAAGGTACTCCTTCAAGCCTGTGTACATTTCATCGAGAAGAACTTGCAAGAGCGGATGTTCCTCCATCAAGATTGGATAGGGTGGCTCTCTGGTTTTATGACATGTGAATCGATGCATCGCTATAAATATTTAGTTAAGCTCACAACAACTCACTGCGTCATGGAGCGCCAATCAAGTGCCCTGCTACGTCTATGTAATTGAATGCGAGGATGGCAGTTTCTACACGGGTTACACCGGGAATCTGGAGTCACGGATACGGCTTCATCTGAGCGGGAAAGGCGCAAGATACACCCGAGTGCACAGACCCAAGAAACTTGTGTACGTTGAACGGTTCAATTCAAGAGCGGAAGCCATGAGAAGGGAACGCAAAATCAAAGGTTTGAGGCGTCCACAGAAGCTCAAACTAATAAGGTCCTATGTTAGAAGACGAAGACAAAAACATCCACTTCATTCGAAACTCTGAGATTTCGTTCTTTGTTGAGGGCCGGGGCCGGGATTTGAACCCGGGCGCTAGGCTCCACAGGCCTATAGGCTACCAGGCTACCTCACCCCGGCCACTTTTTTGCTGACTCCGACCACTTTTTGTATAGCTTCGGCTACTTTTTGGATGACCCCGACCACTATTGACGTTTGTCTTGTTCATTTGCGTTTCCTTAGGAATATCAGGTTGTCTTTTTGGCAAACGTATTCGAAGCCTACTTCAAGTAATGCTTTGACTTCTTCTGGTTGTTGAACGACTCTGACTGTGAATTCGTCGCTGGTTGGTTCAAATATTGTGCGTTCTATGTTGATGTAAATCTCGGTGTTTCTGAGGCTCTTGTGTCCAAGGAATTGTTTGACATAGTAGGGGTCTTTGGTTCTGTGGTATTCCATCGTTGCTTTCCAATGTCGGAATGTGTGGAAGCTTATCTTGAGGAATCGTGGATTTTCAAGTTTTGAGGTTAGTCGTTTTCTTGTTTTGAGGAATGTTGTTTTCATCGAGTTTATGGGTCCGTCTCCGAATACTCTTTGGCTTTCCTTTGGCAGGTGGTATAGCATTGCGATTAGTTGTGCGCTGACTTTCCACATTCTTGGGTTTGAGCCTTTCTCAGGGTTGTTCAGGGTTATGATGCTCTTGACTAAGTCGATGTTTGTCCATTCGAGTCTTTTGGCTTCGCCTGATCTCATCGCTGTTTCTTTTAGGAGCTGGAGGAATGCGGAGATTTTTCTTCCTGAGCCGCAGATTAAGGCGTCTATTTCCTGTTCTGTCGGTATAAATGGAAACTTCTGCGTTACGTGGCACTTGGGTTTTTCCCATTGTAAGCCGTTGAATTTGAGGAATGAGGTATAGGCGTTGATTACGTTTCTGCGTCTGTTTTGGCTCCAAGTTTTTTCTTTTGCTAAGGCTTCCTTTACTGATTCTATGTCGAGTAGGTTTGCGTTTCGAGCCATCAAAGCTCTTAAGCAGCTGCCGTTTCCTCGGATGGTTTCCGGTGCATAGCCTTGTTTTTGCAGGTGGAAGGAGTATTCGATGATTTTTCCTTTGATTGTCGTGTTTGTTGTTGTAAGCTGCCGCGCTTCAGCCTCGCTTTTGACGGTTGTTTCTTCTGCCAAGTTTTTCGTGCCTTCTGCTTCGGTCACGCATACTAGGCGATGAAAAGGTAAGGCACGGTGAGTATAAGATGATTTTGTATGAAGTGTTGAAACGTGTTCAGAGCGTTCAGAGAGGCTTCTGTATGAGTGGCTGAAGCGTAGGGCGCAGTTCCTGCACAGCCATCTCTGAATGGGTTGTTCGTTGTTTTTGTATCTTAAGCCGTCTCGCCACAGTTTTTGGCTCTTGCATTGTGGGCATTTTGGTGGCTGAGCGGCTGGGATTTCGGGCTCCAGCTTTCCTTCTTTACAGTGATTTTGCTTGATATGTTCGTCGTTGTGGAAGCCCTCTTTTCCGTCTGCCACTTGCTTTTTTCCTCATGACTCTACGTGAGTCTTTGGTTCGAGCTGTGAACCGGTTTCCAATTCGGATGAGCCTTCAAGATTTCTGCATGATATCCGCAAGCGCGCTTCTGAATACCGCTTGTATGACGATACGACCCGACTACGGGAACTTTTCCGCAGAAGTCACATCCTAGCTTTGGAGTCACTGTGGGCTTGGTTCTTTTGACGAGGAGCTTGCGTCTTTCTCTGAGATTCCGTTCGATGATGACTGTGCCTATTTCTACAGTATTACCGAAGTTAACCCCAAGTTCATTGCTGGCAAGGACCGTTGCCATGAAGGTTTCGAATGGGCTACAAACGGAGCCGAAAACACGCTTGGCTACGGGTTTAAAGGCGTTATAGAGCCCCTCGTCGACTCGTATGCCGATTACAACTCGCTTGTTGCCCCACAATCCCACGCCATGGCTGCGAGTGGGGTTAACTCCAGTTATACTGTCGAGTTTTGGTAGTGCGGGTTTTTTGTTGTTTCTCTGCCTGATGACCTGCCCAGTGTTGGAAGCCACTGGAGTAATCCTCGTCTCGTCTTTATTTGCTGGATTTTCGTTTTCGTCTGAAAATGTAGCCCTGGTCGCCTGCCCAATAGTGGAAGTCGCCGATTGTTATGTTGCTCTTGTTTTGGCGGAGGATGTTCTCGAGGTAGGTGAAGAGTTGTGTATCGTTGCAGTTGTCTTTGCGTAGCATTTGGTATTCGCCTTTGTTACCCGTTCTGGTTTCCCAGTTGAGTTTCTCGTAGACTTCAGGATGTTCAGCGTTGCTTGCGGGTTTGCCTAGGAAGTTGACAAATGTGTCGATAGCTTCAACTGCGCCTTGGAAGTTGTTGCGGATTTGAGTTAGCATTTCGCCGAGTTTTTGAGACTTCTCATCTGAACTCATGCTTGAGCTTCCATTTGGCAAGTTGTTTGAGGGTCATTGAGAGTTTCATGATGACTTTTTGACTCGCTTGTAGAGGTCTCTTAGTGCTGACAGTGCGCCTTCAACGTATGACTGTGACGGTGAGCCTGGGACTTTGGCTTGATAGTCGTGTTCGAAGTGTCTGAGTGCAGTCATCATGTTGCCTAGGGCGATTTCGTTGGCTTCTTGTGGGCTCAGTTTTGTCTCCGGGGAGGTTGGATCGAATGAATTTGCTACAAGGGAAATCAAGTCTACACGATCTCCGTAGTCTTCGAGGTGTGCAAGGGATATTTTGGGTGCGACTTGTTCATAGATTACCAGTTGACCCTTTGTATAGTCCGATCTGCTTTCGTTTTTAAGCCGGTTGATTACGGAGGTTAGGTCCGTTTGTGTTCGTGATTCTATGTAGTCGGTTATGGCTTTTCGGCAGATTTCTGACCAGTTGACTTCTGGGAGTATGTCCATTTTTTGGGCTACTTCGTCTGGCAAGTAGATTGTGACGTTTTTTCCCATGTTGGTTCACGACGGTATGAGGAATATTACGCAAAGGATATAAAGATTTCTGTGTATTCTGTGGATTAAAGGTATGAATAATATGAGCGCTGAGGTAACAGTCAAACCATTGAACTTTCTAAGACACAAGGCTTCAGGAGCGAAACTATGCCAAGATAAGAAGGGAAGAGTTTCGTTAAGTCTAAGCGTCGATTTGTTGAAGAAGATTGATGAGATGAAGGGTCTCGCGTCCAGATCCGCTTTTGTTGAAAAGCTGTTGAGAGATCAGCTGAGTCTAGAGAGAGAAGAGCGGTGAAAAGGCATAGAAAGGCTTTCGTACATGCTGGATGACATTGAGACACAACGATTCTCAGAGTGATTGTTTTATGTCCGACATAATTTATTGGAACCATGTCCGACATAATGCCTAGGTCAAAATAGTTGAACAATTCCTGCGCAAAAATTGTTTAACAATTTAACCGATGACGCTGAGAACTTGAGAATTGCGTAGAGTGTTCATTCTTCTTGTTGAACTTACGTGAAGAATCCGATTGATAATAGTCTGACTATTTCTGCGCAAGAATTGTCTGACTAACAAAAGCCCTTTGGGTTGTTAAAGCCAATGATTCTGAATGTTTTATGAGTTAGCAGGCTTGAAAATAGGTGAACAAAATCAGCGCAGAAATTGTTCACCAAACAGTGCTGCGCATTAAGCCTTATGAAAATTGGACTCGCTTTACGTTTGAGTCTGCTTAGAATTGTCTGGACAATTTCTGCAGGAAAATTGTCGGGACAAACAAAGCTGCCTTGGAAATAAAAAATACTTTTTTTTATCATTCAGCAATGTATGCATGTATGCGCAGGTCCCTGCAGTTTTAATTAGGCTTCTGTAATACCTCAAGACATGCCCCTCTAGGTTTTTTCTTCATGAAATGCGAATCTGGCGAGCCTCTCAGTAGTAGCGCAGGGTTCATTTGGATGGGATAAAAAATGGGTGGAGATGCTTAATCTATTCACTCTATTGCTTAGATATTTTGTCGCTTCGCTTGGTCTTACATTGGCATTGGTTCTTCTGCGGGCATTATGTGCCACATGCCCATCATGCCTATGTCTTCGTGCTCCACTATGTGACAATGGAACATTGACATGCCAGTATAGTCCTGAATCGAAACCAGTATGGTTATTTTACCGCCCATCTTTGGGACAAGTATGGTGTCCTTCCAAGCTGGAATCGACGTGTACAACGATGCATAGTCAGGTTCTCCTCCACTTATTGAAAGCACTAGTGCATGATTGGTGTGGAAATGGAATGGGTGATCCATATCGCCTTGAACTGAAACTTCCCAGACTTCATAGGTTCCCACTGTTGACATTATCATGAAGGGTTCGACATCGAAGTCCATGCCGTTTATGTATCCGCGTCCCATTTTCATGCTCAGCACAAGTTGTCGCCTCGGGAGCATGCTAGTGTCCATACTCATTCTCTCTGCGTCAACGTTGATTTCCCGTGGTGTAGGGTCACTCATTCGTGCGCCCTTGTAGGTCACTGTCATCAGTGTTACCATTTGCGCTGCTGAACCGCATCCTCGGTCATACGGCAATGATTGCAGCTTGTAGGTTCCAGATGACTTCGTGGCTTTGACTAGTAGGTCAACTCGTTCGCCTGGGGAAATCAGGATTTCTGACAGAGCGTATGGTTTGTCAAGCAGGCCGCCATCCGTGCCAATCAAGTACAGTCCATGTTGTTGTAGGCTTAGCCTAATGAAGCGCGCGTTGCAGGCGTTGACGATTCGCCAACGTTGCACTTGACCAGGGCGGATGTTTAGAACTGGGTTTACTTGTCCGTTTATCATTACTAGGTTGCCTTCTTTTCCTTTCATGTAGTCCATCGATGTGTAAGCTGCTGGTTGGGAACCACTGAGCGTTATGTCTTTTATCATCATCGTGTGTGTCTCGTATCCTGCAAGTGCGGTTGTTGGGTCGGCTGTTATCAGGCTTCCTGCGAGTCCTGACCAGTATTGTTCAGCGACTAGTCCGTGGACGTGGCAGTGGTAGAAACTCAGTGTGCCCGTGGGATGCATTGATGTGTCATACTCGTAGTCATGGGTTCCTCCAGATGGATAGACTAGATGGGCAGCGTCAGCAGGTGGATTAGATGAAACGTGAAAGCCGTGGGTGTGGATGTTGTTCCAACCTTTTTCAAACCCGAGTAAGTTCACGCCTCCTGCTGGCAATGAATTCTTGAAGTGAATCTTCAGCAGGTTGCCTTGTTCGATTCGGATTGTTGGTCCTGGGACATATCCGTTGTATGTCATGAGGTTAGCTGTGACGCCGTTGACGTTTACGGCTGCAATTTTGGCTTCGAGGTTGCATTCAAAAACGTTCGGGTCATCGTTGAGGTCTTGCATTTCCACCGGGTCCTTGAAGGGTTGCCCAGGTGGAGGGTCGATTATGCTGGAGCCTCCGCCACCGCAGCCACCTCCTCCGCCGCATGGGGCGTAAGCCATGTTGATTGCCGACACTGCGGTTAAAGTTAAGGCGAATACTAAGGCGAGGGCCAATATTCTGGTTTTCATTTTTTGTCCTCTCTTCTGTTTGAATGTGAGAAGAATTGCGGAAATAAGGTATTAAGTATGTGCGATTGTTTAGGCACAGTGACACTTAAGCCGTTGTCATATTAGAAATTGTAGAATGAGAATACGTCTTTTCCTTTCTTGCTTTGTAGGATTTCCACGAGTTTATCGGTGTTAACTGGTTTGGCTAGGTAGTAGTCGGCTCCTCGTTCTTGGGCTTTTATTCGGTCTTCGTCTGAGGGATAGCCTGTTACCATGATTTTTCTCATTTGTGGTGCGATTTCTTGAATCTGACTTAGTAGGTCTAGACCGTTTGTGTCTTGGAGTTTAACGTCTATCAATGCCACTGAGTAGGTTTTGGTTGTGAGTCTGTTTAGGGCTTCTTGTCCGTTTTCAGCTGTGTCGACGTTGAATCCTTTCTTACGTAGGATTTTTGATAGTACGTCGAGTATTGATTTGTCGTCATCTACAATTAGGATGTCTAAATCGTTAGTTTGCATTGTGCTTGTCATTGGTGCTCATCGAGTTATGAACAGCATTCTTTGCCCATAAACATGTGTGACTGACTGGCAACGACAACAGTCAAGAAATTGTAAACTGCTAGTGTTATGCGTGATTAAAATGGGTTTTGGGTGTGTGCGCTGAGCACTAGAGCCCCCTCTAATATGAACCAAATAGAAAACCCATCAAACGAAAGCATGGAGTCGGAAGACAAGGCTTGAAGGGATTGCGTCAGTGTTGCTTTTTGAGTTTTTCGGCGATTATGCTGATTAGTTCTTCGGATTTGACGGGTTTAACCAGATATGCTGCGGCTCCTCGGTCTAGGACCTTGGAGGCATCTTCAAGCGATGGAAAGCCTGTGATTGCAATTTTCACCATGTTTGGACGCGTCTGATTTATTCTAGCTAGCAGGTCTGTGCCGTTGGTGTCCGGCAGCTTGATGTCGACGAGTGCCAAGTCGTAGCTTCGTGTTTCGATTTTCTCCAAAGCTTCTTGTCCAGTTTCAGCCGTGTCAGTGGTGTAGCCTTGTTTCTCAAGAATACGCGTGAAAATGTTCAGAATGGATTTGTCGTCGTCGATGATTAGTATGCTTTTTCTCTGTTTTTCCATTTTTATATCGTCTCTTTTCTCTGTGGCAGTTTTATCTTAAATGTTGTGCCTTTTCCAGCTTGGCTTTCGAATGTTATTTCGCCGTTGTGGGCTTCAACGAGTTTCTTGCACACTGCAAGTCCGAAGCCTTGTCCTTTTGATTTTGTGGTAAACAGTGGGGTGAATATTTTTGTTCTGTGTTCTTCTGGTATGCCTCTGCCTGTGTCTTCCAAGTGTAGGTGTATGCATTCGTTTTCTTTGAATGCCTTGATGGTTAGTTGTCCTCCGTTGGGCATGGCGTGCACTGCGTTTTCAATCAGGTTTGTGAGCATTCGTTTGACGAACACAGGGTCAACTGTTATGGTTTGGATGTTGTCTTGAATATGCCTGTTGATTTGTATGTTTGTCGGAACCTCAGTGGTCAACACAGCCTCTCTGATAAGCTCGTTGATGCTAGCCTCTTTTAATTTGGGATAAGGCGTTCGACTGAAATCCTGCAAGTCGGCAACTATGTTGTCGATATAGTGTGTCTGGTGCCTAATGATTTCAAGGACTTGTTTTAGTTCCTTCTTTTCAGGGCTATCGGGCAGAGATTCAAGTTCTTCCTTTGCCAAGTACACTGAGCCCTCGATGCTCTGAAGCGGATTGCGGATGTCGTGTCCAACCATTCCTGCGGTTTCGCCGATGGTTGCCATACGTTCTGCTTCTTTCAGTTCTTGAGTCTTCTGCTCCACCAATTGTTCCAGATGTTTGCTGTATTCTTCGAGCTTGGCATGCATCTCTTTAAGTTCCGTGATATCTTGGACGGTGCCGAACCCGCCGAGGAATGCTCTGTTTTTGTCGAATTCTAGTTCAGCTTTTTCACGTACCCATTTGACCTGCTCGTTGACGAGTATTCTGTGCTCGATGTCGTAGGGTTCACCGTGTGTAGCAGCTTGCCACTTATTGTCTACGTATTCTCTGTCTTCAGGATGCACAGTGTTGAGGAAGGTCTCGTAAGTGAGGGGTGTTCCCCTTGGGATTCCGAACATTCTGTAGGTCTCGTCTGACCAGAGTAATTCGTTGCGTTGTACGTTCAACCGCCAGCTTCCAGTCTTAGCCACTGCTTGAGCACGGTTCAGGTCAGTTTGGCTCTCCAGAAGTGACTGTTCTGCCTTCTTTCGTTCGCTGACTTCAGCCTGCAGTTTCCAAGTGGCTTCCTTCAGGTCTCTGGTGCGTTCTTCGACACGTATTTCAAGTTCTTCATGTGCTTTTCGGACAGCCTCTTCTGCTTTCTTGCGTTCAGTTATGTCTATGCCTACTTCCATGATTAGAGTGGAGCCGTTGACATCAGTGAAAGGAGAATCGTAAATATAGTAATTGTGTCCATCTGGCCCTGTCCATTCCCATTCGAGCGGACCCATTTTCTTCAGAGTCTTGTATGTTTCGCATACTTCACAGGGTTCAGAACGATTGAACAGGTATTCAAAGCAGCGTCTGCCCATGTCTTCGCCGAAGCGTTCTCGGAAGAAACGATTAGCATAAGACACATGGTAATCTGGCGTCAGCAGCACCATGTAAGCGGGCAATTTCTCTAGCACATCAAAGAATCGTTTACGCTCAGCTTTCACAGCTTCGTGGGCGTCCTTGAGTTCTTTGGTGCGCTCCTCAACACGCAACTCCAATTCATCACGTGCTTTGCGAAGCTCTTCTTCCGCTTTTTTGCGTTCGGTTATGTCTATGCACGTTCCCACCCATTCTCTAACAGTTCCATCTTTGCCGCAAATTGGGACCCCACGTGCCATAAATTGCCGGTATATTCCATCCTTACGACGAATACGGTATTCTACCTCGTAGGCACTTTTTTCACAGGTTGCCCGTTTCCACGCGATCAAGGTGTTTTCTCGATCATCAGGATGCAATGCTTTGGTCCAGCCGGAGCCTTTGGCTTCTTCATAGGTTTGCCCAGTAAAACGTGTCCAGGAAGGTATGTCCTCAACAACTTCGCCATCGCCATTTGTTGTCCAGCCAAGTTGACCCGTAACCTCAATGTATGAACGATATCGGTCCTCGCTTCTTTTGAGGTCTTCAAATGCTTTCTTGCGTTCAGTGATATCTCGTCCGTAGACGTTAACGTACCCTTCTTCTATGATGGGTGCGAACATTATCAAAAAAGTCTGGCCATCATGTTCTTCTTCGATTTCCTTCTTCGTTCCTGTTTTGAAAACATCTGCGACGAGCTGTTGCCACTTAACAGGTACAGGTTGTCCCGCCTGGCATTTCCATTCGTTTAGTATTGTTAAGCCTGCTTTGTTGCTGTACAGCATGTTGCCATCTTTTGATATGCGCATTACAACATTGGGGTTTTCAGAGGGAAAACGTGACAGAGATTTTATTTCTTTTTCCGCTTTCTTGCGTTGAGTTATGTCTCTGGCAACATGAACTGAACCGATAATTTTTCCTTCGCTATCGAATAATGGTGTCGTGCTGACTAGAAAGTCTCCGCTCAAATTGGGTTCGTGGATTTCAGTTACGTGTTCTTTCCCATCTGCTAACGTTAGTGAATGTGGACAGAACGATGGAGGGGCATCAAGCTTGTGCATACACTTGAAACAGTTGAGACCGACGCACTGTTCTGGAGTCATGCCCAAACGCTGCGCCATTGACTTGTTTACCTGCACAATCCGATGTTCTTTATCCAAAATAACTATCAAATCGAGTACACTGTCAAACGTGCGCTTCAACATGTCCTCAGCAATCAAAGCATCTACTTTAATGCCAATGTCAGTCTTTGTTCGTTTTTTTTCCTTCTTAGAAGTACGGGTCTTTCGTCTCTTCCTCTCTGGCACAAAACCACCCGCTAACGCCTAATAACTGAAATATATGGATTATACAAATATAAATATTAAAATACCCCCAAAGTGTGGCTTAAAGACGTCAAAACTAACATAATCGAACAGAGATAAGGTAAAATTGGACGAAAAAAGACTCTTTGAAATCCTTCGTGAATTAGGCTTGTCAAAAAGGGAAGCCGACATCTACTTAGTTCTCTCACGAAGAGGTCCACAGAAGGCACATTCAGTTGCGGTGCACCTTGATATTGATAGGGCGCAGATGTATCGGTCTTTGACTAGTCTGCAGGAAAAGGGCATAGTGGAATTAACTATTGAAGCTCCGAAAAGATACATAGCCGTTCCCATCGAGCCTCTGCTTGAAACATACATTAACAATAAGAAAAGCGAAGTCTCACGCATGGAGACAGAGAAAACAGACATAGTCAATTACTTCCAATCAATCAGCACAAGAGAACCAGAATATCCGATGGCGAAATTCCAAGTTATTACGGGAAAAAGTGGAATTCACACAAAAATCTCGGAAATGGTGAATCAAGCCCAAAAAGAAATCCTGGGATTAACAACCAGCATAGGCTTGATACAAGAAGACATCTCAGGAATACTTGACACAATTATTGCATCGGTTCGAGAGAAAAAAGACGTTCAATTCAAAATGCTCGCTAACGTGACAAATGAAAACGTCAAAATCATGAAAGACACTGCTAAAAGAACTGCAGCAAGAAAAACCCATGCTGAATGGCGACACATCGATTTAGGCTCCAAATTCTATCCTCGCTTTGTCATTAAGGACGACGAAGAAGCCATCTTGTACATGATTTCGAAGGAAGAATTATCCACCCCCATGCAAGAAGACACGGGCCTATGGGTTACAAGCAAAATGTTCGTTTCCACTTTGAAAGCATCTTTCATGGAAATATGGCGCAACGCCATAAATACAAATGAAAGAATAAACGAACTTGAAACAGGAACCCCAAGAGAAGAAACAATGATAATAAGAGAACCAGCAGATGCGCAAGCAAAAATCGAACAAATCCTTGACACAACCAAGAACGAATTAATCGTGATTTCATCATCAACTGGCATAAACAAGATTTCAAGCGATGACCCATATCAAAAACATGCGAAGAAAGGCGTGAAAATCCGCATAATGGCGCCCATCGACCTAGACAATCTTGACGCAGCGCAGAAAATTTCAAAGTCCCATGAGGTTAAACATGTTTCCATAAGCTACCTAACAATGATGATTGCAGACGGCAAACACCTGTTCATCTTCAAGGCTCCAGAAGTAGAAGAAAACATCAAATCTCCTTTCAATTTGCGCAATGCCTTTTACACCAATGACCGAAAATTCGTGGAGCGAGCAAATGAGCTTATGAATGACATTTGGAAAAGAGGAACACTCATTTCGGAAATCGATTCAGGCGGACCCATGGGAACACCTGTCATTGAAGTGCCAGGTTCCTGCAGCACATTAGACGTAGTTAACTCAATGCTCACTAATGGCGTAAGTTCAGTTCTTGTCTGCGAGAAGGATACGGTTGTAGGAATCATAAACCAGAAAGATATTATGGAAAAGATACTTAAAAGCGGCAAAGATCCGAAGAAAACAATGGCAACTGAAATAATGTCTACTCCCGTTCTCACGGTGGATTCAGACACGCCTCTCGTCGAAGCATTGAGAACCATAAGAAAGAAACGCATACCCAGACTGGCAGTTATGAGAAAAGGCAAACTAATCGCCATGCTGACCTGAAGTAGTCAACACGATGTTGCCGAAAAAGTTGCCAAGGCGTAGCGTATGAGAACTTCAAGAAAGAAAGGAACGAAGAGTCGAGCAAGCCGTCTAACTCGGACTAGACTTCTACTGCTTGTGGGAGCAATTATCACCATAGTAGTAATTGCTGTAGCATACCTTCTAAATCGCCCAACAGTTACTCCAACATCATCCACTATTGTGTTTAATTTTGACACGGGTCTCCCAGTTTTAACTGAAGCGCAAAGTACCCCTTTGACGCAAACATCAAACGGCTTAACAGTTAACTTCAGTTCACCTTCTGACCCCGCTGCCTTCTCCGTCAAAAACCTCAGTAACTCAAGCATGAACCTTTCGCAGTTCTCAGGCAAATACTTGTACGATAACAAACCCTCAAGAGACATTCTAGACATAAAATTCGACACTGAAATAATCAACATAAACATCACCTTCGCCACAATCGAGTCGCAAAGCACAACCATCATATTACCAAGCGACATTGCATTGACAGCATACAAAGACACGGTGTTTGTGGGGCAAGAACAAACCTACGGGAGCTTCTCAGAGGATACTTACCCGCAGGGAACGCTTTCATTCCGTGCAGCTAGGCCTTTCAATTGGGTCAGAATCACAGTTCCCACGCAAACCTCGGGCACAACTGATTTCCTAGTTGACAATATTTCAGTAAAATTGGCTTACGGCTCATCTACTCCGTAATTCTCCACAGACCATGGCAGCTCCGACTTTGCTACCGTCTTAAAAGGAAACGTTGAAACTCACGATTTATGAGAAGAAGCAAACTAATGTCGTGCTAACCTCACCAGCAGATTGAGAAATCTGAAGGAAAATTTCAGTAAGCTATCCTTTGAAATTCGTTGAAAATACATGCTCCAGTAGGAGATTCTTCTGGAACTAATCTCTGTTACTGTTGTTGCACAGTCACACATCTTTATGTATCCTACATTTGAATTAATGGAGTAGGAGAAAAATAGAATGAATTCAACAGCATATAAGAGATTAAATCATTCAGTGAGAAACAAAACATACTCAATCATAGCAAGCGTATTTCTACTATTGCTTTTGACTTCCACAGTTGTCGTAGCTATCAACATCAACGTTGCTTACGCACAAGGTCCCGCTGTCCCGCATTATTTCGGTCCATATCCCAACTACGCCACAAGCCAACTACCAACAGTAGACCCGAATGGCACAATTAGCGGAGGAATAAGAAAATTCATAGACTCCCTACCAGGACTCGGACCTGCAGCTGCAAACAACCTTGGAAATTACATCTCAGTCGCTGTCGCTGACAATACAACGTATCCGGGCGCTGACTACTACGAAATTGCAGTAGTCGAATTCCGTTGGAGATTCCACACAGACCTGCCTATTGAAACGAAACTCCGAGGTTACGTGCAAATTTCAACATCAGTCGTTCCCGGCTCGCACGTTGCACTGATGAACCCTGACGGCAGCCCGATCCTCATGCCCGACGATAGCCAAGCCTACGCTGTAGACATCCCTCGCTACTTAGGACCTTTCATCATTGCTGAAAAAGACCGGCCAGTACGCATCAAATTCTACAACCTACTTCCAACCGGTGCCGGCGGTGACCTGTTCCTTCCTGTTGACACAACTGTCATGGGCTCAGGAATGGGACCGATAGAAATGCCTGGAATGCCCGGAATGTTCTATGAGTACACGCAGAACCGTGCAACACTGCACCTTCACGGTGGACGTTCACCATGGATAAGCGACGGCACTCCTCATCAGTGGATTACTCCAGCTGGGGAAGATACAGTCTATCCCAAGGGCGTTAGCGTCTACAACGTCCCCGACATGGAAGACCCTGGTCCAGGTGCAATGACTTTCTACTACACCAACCAACAGAGTGCTAGATTGATGTTCTACCACGACCACACTTACGGCATTACCCGCCTCAACGTGTACGCGGGTGAAGCCGCAGGTTACCTGCTATCGGATCAAGTCGAACAAGCGCTCGTTGGCGCTGGAATTATCCCTGCTGATCAGATTCCGTTGGTGATACAGGACAAGACTTTCGTGCCTGACAACACAGTGCCAATCACTAATATGTGGGGAACCTTCGATTCGCAACTCGCATTCCAAGACCCGACGTGGGACGCTAACATGTGGGGAGGACCAGGAGAACTCTGGTATCCACACGTGTATATGCAGCTGGAAAACCCTGGCGACCCGTCAGGATGGAATGATTGGGGCAGGTGGGCTTATGGTCCATGGTTCTGGCCTCCGACAAACATTCCATTTGGGCCAGTTCCGAATCCGTACTATAATGCCGGAACGCCTAACGAATTTGGAATTGTAGAGCCATACTGGATGCCCGGAGTTCCTACCATATCTACCCCTGGCGAAGCGTGGTTTGACACTCCAGTCATCAACGGTCAAGCGTATCCATACGTAGATGTGCAACCGCAAAGCTATAGGCTCCGCATACTGAATGCCGGTGACGACAGATTCTGGAACTTGCAATTGTATGTAGCGACATCAGGAATTGTGAGCAGTATCAATGTCACAAACGGAGGCAGCGGCTACATTCGAGCCCCGCGAGTAACCATCACGGACACAACAGCACAAGGATATGGCGCGATGGCGGAAGCGACAATAGACCCAGCCACAGGTGCAGTAACCGCAATAGACATGTACACTGTCGGCAGCAACTTTACTGCCACGTCAAATGTTGTTGTTACAATTGGTCCACCTCCAATTGGAGGCACTCAAGCAACTGCTACGGCAATTGTCTACACTGCCCCCACTGAAGTTGGGATGGTTCCGGCGTTTCCAGCAACAGGGTTGCCCGAAGAGTGGCCTTTAGATTCACGACCCGGTGGGCTCCCTGACCCAGACTTCATAGGTCCCTCATTCATCCAAATTGGCAATGAAGGTGGTTTCCTACCAGCGCCTTACGTTGTCCCAAATCGGCCAGTCGGCTGGAACTTGGACCCAGGAACCTTTGACTTCGGCATAGTAAACCAGTGGGCACTCGGCTTGGGTCCTGCAGAACGCGCGGACGTAATTGTGGACTTCTCGGCATTCGCAGGTAAGACCATAATTCTCTACAACGACGCTCCAGCGCCAGTGCCAGCTAACGACCCGAGACAGAATTATTACACATCTGACGCTGACCAGGTAGACAGTGGTGGTGCACCGTCAACCCTGCCAGGTTACGGTCCCAACACGCGCACTTTAATGCAAATCAGGGTCAATAACACAACGCCAGCTGCTGCATTCAATTTGACAGCGTTAGAGAATGAATTTGCCGCTTCAACCGCTGCGGTAATAACTGAAGCAAATGGTTTCGCAGCATCAGGAGTCTTCGCCGCATCTCAAGAAACGACAATTGTTCCGCAAGCCGCCTATGGCTCAGCTTACAATATGACGTTCCCAGACGTTTGGTCGAACATCTTTGACAACTCGCTGACATTCACGCCGATAGGCGCAAACGCATCATTGACCATTCCGTTCCAGGCGAAGGCGCTTCACGACGAGATGGGCGAAACTTACGACGAATATGGACGAATGCAAGCGGTTATTGGACTCGAATTGCCTCGGTCACAAGCTGGACTGCAGAATTTCATACTGTACAATATGCCAGACCCGCCTACGGAAGTGTTCAGGTTTTCGGTGTCCGGCACTATGATCGGATCATTGAACGACGGAACCCAAATCTGGAAGATCACGCACAACGGCGTCGACACCCATCCGATACACTTCCACGAATTCGAAGTGCAGATAATCAACCGCGTGGCATGGGACAACAATGTCAGATGGCCTGACCCCAACGAACTCGGCTGGAAAGAAACTGTCAAGTTTAACCCACTCCAAGACACCATCGTAGCGATGAGACCAGTCCAACCAATTGTACCCTTCGACCTTCCTAACAGCGTCCGCCTTCTTGATCCTACAAAACCCGAAGGAGCTCTTCTAAAGGGCTTCACTGCATGGGAGGCTGGCCAAGCATTCCGACCAGCGTTCGACATAGTTGGAGAACCCATCGACATCTATAACCACTATGTTAACTTCGGCTGGGAATACACGGTACACTGCCACATCCTAGCTCACGAAGAGATGGACATGATGCGCCCCATTGCCGTAGCTTTGGCACCGAGAGCACCTTCTAACCTAGTTGCCGTAAGGCAGGGATCAATGGCAACTTTGACCTGGCTTGACAACTCCCTTAGTGAAACTGACTTCCTGATCGAGAGGGCAAACGACGCTGGCTTCACGACGGGACTGGTGAGCTTCACGGTTGGAGCCAATGTGACCACGTTCAATGAT
>Ga0315314_1001185_pt1 | contig 24177 bp, 17 predicted proteins | sample TDP9_MG_FD_203631 | JGI IMG/M metagenome (GOLD analysis project Ga0315314, IMG submission 203631) | Freshwater sediment microbial communities from Lake Towuti, South Sulawesi, Indonesia - TDP9 | ecosystem: Environmental > Aquatic > Freshwater > Lake > Sediment | place: Indonesia: South Sulawesi... | reverse complement strand
CCCTGAAGATCATTTGACTCACCCAGAGGTGGCGACAGCTCTTTCGAAGCATCACATCGATATCTTGGCGTTTGACGCTTGTCTCATGGCTATGATTGAGGTTGCTTACGAGTACAACCAATACGACTTGAACACCGACTACCTTGTTGGAAGCGAAAACTATGTTCCGCTTTATGGCTATCCCTATCACACCATACTAGAGGATTTGAGCCGGAACCCGACCATGTCAGAGCTTGAGTTGGCTGAGGTGATAGTGGACAATTACGCGGAGTTTTACCAGCCGAGACCCCACTTCAACGGAGGCGTCATGGGAGGAGCCCTCTCAGCAATAGACATTGCCAAAGTTGACGAGGTGGTAGCAGACCTCTCTGTGATGACAAAGGCTCTCATGAGCAATATGGAGGCAAACCGCGGGATGATAACAAACGCTCGCGGCGCAGGAATGCTTCCATGGAGCGAATACGGATGGGACCTATACATTGATTTGCCGACTTTTGTGGAAAGCATAACCCTTATGACAACCGATCCAGCGATCATGTCTGCGGGCCACGCTGTGTCCTATTCGCTTTCTCAAGCCATTGTTGCCCTAGGAAACAACAAACCAATGGGGTCAACGGGCGCTCGAGGGATGGGCATATGGTTCCCGTCGTCTTACCATATGATGTGGGGCTTAATACCTTACGAGGCAACAAAGTTCGCAGCCCAAGGTTGGCTTGACTTCCTTTATGCCTACTGGAACGACTACCACGGCTAGGCCACGATTAAAGAAAGAGTTGCCCGAAACCCACAAAACCCTAGGCTTCTCAGCATAACACTCACCACTCCACGCGAAAAATCTTACTCGTCCAAAAACTCTTAGGCCACAAAAACATCCAAAACACAATGAGGTACACTCAACTAGTCCACTTTAAAGATGACGAATCTGAAGTGGAAACAGCGTCAACTATAAAAGAGGCTAAAGAGCTCCTCAAAATAGGCTTCGACTACATAACTGAGAAAAACGGCGTTATGCTTTTCCGAAGACCTAAAAGATTTGCAAGTTTAGGGTGTACAAGCGAGGGTTAGAGTATATGATTGTTTCCTCTTCCATTGTGAAGGGTTTTTGTCCATGGATGCTGTTTGTTTCCAGTGACTCTAGAGATGCATAAGTCGAGGAAGGCCTTGGTGCAGATTACTACGTTGTAGATGAAGGATGGAAGCAGCAGCGGCATGACCCAGTATAACCTCACTCGTCGATCGAGGTAAGCGCCTATGCCAACCTCGAAGAAAGGCGCAAAATTCCCCACAGCACTATAAGCAAAAATGGAGACAGTAATCCAGAAAGACGCGATCCACCGAGGAGAGTAAATGAAGTATGACACTGCCCCTAGTATCCAAGCTAGTCCAATGAGAACCGGGACGAAGTATACGTGAAGTAGCAGGAGGCCGTCAATTTTCTCCCTCAACCGCAGGTTCTTGCTCTTTATGAGCGGCCATAAATGTTTGAAGGCGCACTGCATGTGCCCCAGGGCCCATCGGTACCGCTGACGCCAGTACGATCGCCAGTTCTCCACCGCTTCCTCGTAACACTCGGCCTCGTTAACGTATCGAACTTTGTATCCCGCGAGATAGACTCGGAAGGTGAGGTCGGTGTCTTCAGCCAGCATCTTAGGGTCCCAACCCCCGAGAAGTTCAATCAATGACCTACGAAACCCTCCCGCCGTCCCCCCAAATTGGGGGACGAGCCCTAGATCATCCCTAGCCAGTTGGTCCACCCGATAACCCCCGATTCGCTCCAGCGTAACGAGTCTTGTCACCAGCGTGTCAGGCTCATTTAGAACAGTGACTCTGCCTTGAACCGCCCCAACCTTAGGGTCAATAAAATGGGCAGTTAACTTCTCGAGGATGTCTCGCTGTGGATAATAATCAGAGTCAAAACAATAGACGATCTCACCTGTGACGTGCTTCAACCCTTCATTAAGCGCCTCAGACTTTCCATTCCCACCTTCCCTTAAGCCTCGATGGATCACGCTAATGTACTTGTGTTCCTTAGCGAATGCCTCTGCGATTTCTCCTGTTTTGTCCGTGGATCCGTCGTCTATGACGATGACCTCAAGCTTTTCTTTGGGATACGTTAGCTTGGTCATTCTTTGAAGAAGCCGCCCGATCACGCTTCCTTCGTCTCGTGCGGGAATCAAAACGGATACAGACGGTTGATACGTCACGCTCTGACATGTGTGGTGTGGTTGCCCACGTCGATAATATAGAGCTGTAAGTGTGAAGATGATATGCCGAACAAGGTAAGCTAGCATAACCGCAACCAACAGAACAAAAACGATGTCTAATACCAACACTTTACTTACCTCCCTTGGTTCCTTTTCGACGTTCAGCGGAGGCCAGCAACGATAGGCCTAGTGACCAGACCGGCACTACCCATAGAAAGTCTATGGCTGGCCCGGTTACAAAATCTACCACCTTGAAGGCGCCCTCTCCCAAATAATAGGCTGCCATAACCAACAAGAACAAACGGATAAGATTCCAGACTAAACCCACCACGTTGCCTAACCCAAGCCAAGCGATCTTACACCAAAGAGGACCCTTCAGCGGGAAAGTCAAGAGAACGAACAATAAGCTAAAAACCGTGATGGAAAGGAAGCCGGAGCGTTGCCAAGTCAATACAATCAACAATTCGGTCTCATCCAACAACCTCATGGCAAGTGCGGGGCCCTCCAGGGTCCATGCTTTCTCGATTTGAATCTGAGCCAGCGACAACGCCTGCCCAATTATCTCGGTGAGAAGCGTTCGTATAGGATGCGATAGCGAATAGTCAAAAAACGCAACCAACATGGCACCTATTGCCATATGCAAATACTGAGGCCTCTCCCTGCAAAGCCTAGAAGTTTGCCGGTTCTGCTTAGATGGTGGCAGCAACCTTCACCAATTCCTTCGCTTACATAGTTCATATCCTTGTCGGGAATAAAAAACTTAACATCTCATCAACGGTCCACCCTCTATCCCGTTAGACGAAGCAGGAAAATGAATGACGATGTAGTCTGCGAGTCTTGCGGCTCATTTCATAATTTATATTCGATTTTCTTGAGGAACATCTTCTTTTCCTTGGTCGTCTTCTCTGTTTCGATTCCCTCGCTTTTTTAGCAGTGACCGCAACTCAAGTTGAGCGCGCACCTCACAAAGCAGGCTCCAAGGCTTTCGCAACAGCCGATACCAAACCTAATGTTGGGACCCGGTTCATCAATGCCTCGTAGTCTTAGGATAGCTGAGAAAAACAACGGACTGTACGAGTTTGAGATGATGCCCGAGGAAACAACAGATTAAAGATGCGGGGAAATTTGTAACCACCTATAAAAAGGTCAAATCCAGATAACTTTGAGAAACGCGCATTGTCCTATCTTCCTATTCATTTTTAAAGGGGCCAGCACGCGATATCGGAAGCAAAAGAAGCCTAAACACAAACTTATTTTGGTAAAGCGCTTACCTTCCCCAATTACGTGAATGAGACCTTCTTCCGCTCTTGTACGCGTGCTATTTCAAATTATTTCAAATATTAAACGTTTACACTAGGTATCTCCGGCCGCCGGATCCTTTATTCCGGCAGAATAACCGGTCGATACGGTTAAAGAGAGAATAGTTGAGCTAGTTTACGTTACAGAGAATGCCTTAATATTCCGTTTTCTGAGTTTCGATTTTCTCGATTGGTTTTGGAGGTGGGGTTATTGCCATGGTCCAGCCGATTCTGGCCCCAATAGCCAATATAACGAGGAACGCGGTAAGCACTGGAATCGTAATCAGCCAGTGTCGAAGGCTGGATATTGTTAATGTTGTCCACATCGACTTGAGGCATGCCACTGTTAACGCCTGGAAGGATTGGTGCAATGAGGTGTGCAACGGCGATAATAGCGCAGACGGAAAAATAAATGCGTTGATAGCATGATCTTATTCTCGAAGAATCCCTTCCTTTAGTTGTTGAAGTAGCATTATCAATACTGTTCCATTTTAATAACATCACCTTTTTCCCTTTAAGTTATTCTGCTACCACCTTAGCGTAGAAGTCGTCCATGTACAGTTTTTGTTCGGTCCTGCCAGGCAAATTGTGTCCTGTCGCATAAAAGTTGAAGCCTGGTAAACCTTGATAAGCAGGGTTAGGTCCCGCTATGTATGCTTTATCGAGTGTGAAGGCTTTTTCCTCTATCGGAGACTTATAGCCACCTATGTATGTTGTTGGCTTTCGCGTATCGTAGACAATCCATAGTTTGAACCACGTATCGTACTGGAAATTGATTTTGCTTATGGACTCGGTTTTAGGAATCTTGTTACCTTTGACTGCGACCACGAGCTCGCTATCCTCGGGATTCACTCCGAAATGGATGAGGTAGCCTTTCATCCAAGAGAGGTGGTTCTCCATGGCGATGTGCACATAGTATGGGGTGTATCCCTTCGGAACATAAAACCACGCCCCGACCTCGTAAACTCCGTCTTTGACCACAGCTGGATTACGCAGATAACGTGCAATAGCAGACTGTGCCTCGACGTACCCCGAGGGGACTCGGAAAATCGTTACCTCTACACCTCTTGCTCCTTCGTGAACCACTTCAGTTATAACTTTCGCCTCTCCCAAAGTTGGATCATCGATCTTGTAACCTCCGTCTTCACTTATGTAACCTATCTCCAGCCAGTGTTCAAGGTCAGCCCAATAATCACCCGCCCTAGCATCTTCAGTGAGTTTCTTCCAAAATCCAGTCGTTTTCGTAAAGGTCGGGTTGTCTTCGTAGGTGTCCATGAACAAGAATCCTTCCACTGTCGGAGTAGGCGTGGGAGTCGGTGTTGGTGTAGGTGTGGAAGTAGGCGTGGGAGTGGATGTGGGAGTGGGCGTGGGAGGACGACGGAAAGGATGAAAATAATAGACTATGAAGACTAACATTATCAGAATCCCTAACAAAAGCAATACTTTTTTACTCACTTTATTCTCCCCCTTTTACCAAAAATATCCTTCTATTCCCTTTTATGTTTTTATCAGCCATTTCTCTCAAACACGGGTACCCCCACTAATTCGCAATATACCATTTGTATCTCAGCGGCGCTGACCAAAAATGTAAGATCATAGTTTATAGAGCTTCAGTTCTTTGTCGTAATGTTATAGTAATAATCGACGAACATCATGTTCTCTATGAAAAATCTCAGCTTCAATTTTCTCAAGGGCCGACCCAAAACCACCACAAGAACAACGGTGGATAGCTTGTTATCCATTCCCTTGATGGAGGGGAACCATGGAAGTCGTACGTTCGAAAAGAGGCCTTACCTTTCTTTTTTCTTCTCCTCGAATTCACGTTCACTTGAAAACATCAATCGGACGTTTGGATTCAGGCTTTTTGCCCAGAACGTAAACAATATGAGCTTGCACGGCTTTTATGCTGTTCGACAAGGACTCCTCTAAAATGCCCTGAATATGAAAGAGTTTGGAAGTGCTAGCAAAATCTAGCATGTTCCAATTCCGTCTTTTCTTTTTCACCAAGCTGCCTATGGAGAGATGCGAAGGCCAGAGTGGCGCGTCAATATAACCTCGCTCCACTATTCCGAGGCCAGCCTTTTCAAAGATTCGACTTAGAGCTTCAACAGTCATAGAGTACTCATACCTGATTTCAGGCTTCGGTTTGGTGATGTCAAGGTATAACTGAAAAAAGAGATTACCCATATGTAAACGGTTTGGAACAAAGACTAGCACAAGGCGTTTGGAAACTCTCGCCATCTCGCGTACGCATTTAAGGGGATTCTCGAAATGGGTTATGACATCTGAGTTCCAGACCAGATCGAATGCACTGGAATTAAGCGGTAACGTCTGCAAGTCTCCATGTAAAAATTGGACACTACCTGAAGAATGAACATTACCACATATTGATTTTATAGTTTTCAAATTTAGCTTCGACTTGTCCATCAATACGACCTTACATCCCATATCGGCTAAGGCTAAACTATCAGCTCGTTCCGTACCACAGTAAGCCTCGAGGACCAATCTTATTTTGAACCGATGAACTAGCTTTCTTAAGTATTGTCTTCTCACGAAGCGTTCGTAAGTAGTACCTAAGCCTTCATTACACAATGCTTGGCTATTATCGACGCTGGTTATCTCTTGCAAATCATTTAACCACCCTATTAAGTAACCGGAAGTTATTACCTGTTTTTCAGAGGAAAACGAAGTAGGATGTCGTACGACAAACGATTCTAAGAGTAAATAAAAGCGGGGAACTTAAGAGGTTCCTACCAAATTTTGTCTCTTAATTCTGAGCATGAGACAGACTAGCACCTCTTTTCTCGTAATTATTTCGCCAAGTCCTACGGCCATATCATACCAATAACACTGAAACTGGTTTCTCGCCGATGTTCAGTTATGCACTATAAATAACCCAACGCTTTAAGACGGTCTCTAACAAGTTTATCTTGGCGTGTTGGTATCTTCGGCAATAAAATAGAGCTTCCTACAGACCTTGAAAGATGTTTATATATCTCTGCCTCGAATTCCTTAACTCTTTCCGGCATTATTTTCGATAAATTCTTCGTCTCCTTCGGGTCCTCTTGTAGGTCATAAAGTTCTCGCTCTCCTCTCTCGTCATTGATTATAAGTTTCCATCTTTTGCTTCTGTATGAAACTATGTTATGTCCTTGTTTGATCCTAGTTTCGCTTATCACTCCCTCCTCTTTTGACCTTTCCTCATTCTCCAGCATCGAAAGCAAAGATGATCCCATCCATTTTTTTGGTTTGTCAATTCCTAGCCAATCGACTATGGTTGGAGCTAGATCGAGAAGACTTACTAAATCGTTAACGATGGTGCCACCGTAGAGTCCGTTGGGGAACCTCATTATTAAAGGGACGTGTATCAGTTCTTCATACGGCTTTAGATCAAAGTGGCCGCAATCTCCATGTTCTTTAAATTCCTCGCCATGATCGGATGTTACTATAAGGAGGGAGTTATCATACAGTCCCCTTTTTTTAAGCTCACGGACGATATCTCCTACAGCGTAATCCACATACCTAATCTCACCGTCATACAATTCGATTAATTTTTTCAATTCTTCCTTGGTCAGAGAAGAAGAATCAATGATCATCTTCCACCAAAGCCTGCTTGCCTCTTCGATACTTGCAGATCCATTTAGAAAATAAGTGTGTTGTGGAATCCATGGCCAATGAGTATCCATATAATGAATCCATAAGAAGAACTTGTTATTGCATCCTCGCAACCAGTTAATGGCTTTCCGTGTAATCATCTCGGCTCTTTCGTAGGGTACCGTCTTTCCTTGAAGATGTTTATACCTACTGTATATAAATCTATAAAGCTTTATTATGAAAGAGAACAGAAGCCTGAGTTCTCTATTCCCTTTCGCTAAATCTCCCATTTTCTTTATTATCTTGAACGATAAAATAGAAAGGTTACTTTCAATTGAATCATAGAAAACGTCAAATCCCATGTCGTAATTGTATACCGCGGATAAATGAGGGTTTGAGTGAAACGCAGCCGTGGAATATCCCTCTCTACTCATTACCTCGGCAATGGATGTTCTTTCCTCGGAAAGGTATTCATATCCACCATACATTGAACCGTAGGTAGAGGTAAGAACCGCAGGGAATGATATTGCAGTGTGGGAACCATTCGAGATGGCCTCAGCAAATATCACGCCCTCACTAGCTAAACGATCAAGATTTGGTGCAGTTTCTTTCTTGTAACCATGGAAACGCAAATGATCTGCTCTGAGACAATCCACTGTTATCAACACGACATTTCCTTCCTTACGCACAACTCATTCCTTCTTGCTAACTTTAGTTCCATGGAACGGAATCAAATAGTTATGGTATTATAGCTTGAAACACCTTTAACATTTCCTTAAAGCTGCACAGAATGTTAGTATAGTGGGCATTTGCGAGCGGACAGGCGCAACTCTCACCTTTGATGTATTCCCTAACCTCGTCAGCTCTATCAGAAAACCATATCTTCTTGAAGTCATAGCTAACTTCACGAAGGTTCCCCATGGGTTTATCATACCCTAAAACGCAACAAGGCCAAACATCGCCGTATGGGGATATTTGGCATGAAGCGTAGCCGGCGTAGCATGGAACTATCTGTCTATGTATCCAGAGTTCTTGAGTAACTATCTGATAGTATTCGACGCGGAAAGCTTGGATGAGTTTAGAAACAAAGCTTTTGGATCTCGAATAGTCTTTTTTGACCTCCTTAGAAATCACATTTATAGTTTCAGCATAGGAGCCTAAATCTGGGACTATGTCGCAATTCATGGTGAAAAGTTCTGCTCTCTTTTCGGCCACTTCCGTTATATATGAATCCGGATCTAACCGTCTAACAAATTCATAAAGGTGTAAAACTTGATCAACGTTATATCTGGAGATGACACTATGAACGCCTATGCTTAAGTTGCGAAATTCCTCCTTAAGTTTCATTAAGCGCTGGAAAGTGTCTATCAGCCGATCAAAGTTACCTGCTATACCCCTGATCTCGTCGTGCTTCTCACCAACACCATCAAGAGATAGATTAACTATCAGTTTGACATCGTTACGCTGTTCAAGTATTTTCCTTGTTTTATCTTCTATCACTGATGGAAGAAGCGCATTAGTAGGTATATTAATAATGTAGGGAGAACAATATTCGCAAACCGCTATGCAAATCTTTACTATATCAGGTCTTAGATACGGTTCTCCGCCTGAGAGAGTGAACCAGATAGGCTTTTTCCCTAGCGATTCAAAGGTTCTTTCAAATTCCCAGGTTTCAAACTCTTCTTCCTTTAGTTCGAGGCGATCGCGGTAGAGCTTCCAGATGAAGCATGTTTTACACTTTGAATTGCATAGGTTCGTCACACTAACGGTGATATTTATTGGAAGAGGAGGCTTTAAGTTGAGGCTTCGTGACAACTTGTAGCCCGTGATTGCGGGGAGGAGTTTCAGCAAAGTTTTCATCATGGTTCTTTTCCTCCCATTCAAAACTTGACCACGGTGCCCAAATCTCTTCAAATACAAAAACTGATAAAGTGATTTTCTTCAGCTGAAAGGAAACAGGCAGTTTTGCCATTTCAAGATTCGCTTCTTTTCATAAAGGGAGTATAGCTGCCCTTTTAAATTCCGTACTTAAGAGCCTTAGTTGTTTTAGCCATATCCCATTTGTAAGGTAAGTTGTTCCTATATAAATCCCATTTTGAAAGTAGTAATGCAACCGCCTGAAACATGATGAACAGCAGGGAGTAGATCCGCCCTTTCATTCGTTTGAAGGGACAAGCTTCTAAGATGAGGTCCCATTTTGGCCATTTCATTGTTGGAACTTTTCTTCCAATGAGGAATTCGATCTGCTTGTGCCCGACGAAAACTCGTCTCCGCTGCTTGATGAAATCCTTTAGTGTACGAGGACCCATCAGATACACTTTTGCGTCATGGCAATAGCCTATTCTATGGCCTTTTAGTTCGAAAACGGCTTGTAGGTACGTGTCGTCATTTATTATCGCGGGTGGTAATTCACGCACGATGCCTGTTTTGAAAGCCATGAGTTCTCCGCTAAGCTTGGGGGACTTTAAGGAGACTAGGTGGTGAAGGTTCCACAAAAGATGGATGAAGAATCCCATAAGGTTATGTTCTGTGTTTACTGGAACAGGTCTTCCCCCAACGGCGTCAACATTATTCTGCCTTAAGTTGTCTATTAATGCATGTATGGATGCTTTTGCCGGTAGATTGTCCGCCCCCATGCATATCAGCACGTCATACTTCTCCGATTTGGCTAAGAGTAGGTTAAGCGCTGAGGTTTTTCCTTTCCTTTCCTTCTCCACAACAAGATGCACCTTTGGATTTCTTTCACTATAAGACGCCGCGATTTCATTGGTTCCATTTCTGGATCCGGAAGACACGACGTAGATATCTTTAACTTCTTTGGGGCACTCATCACACAAGAAGGCTAAAAGTCTTCCTATATTTCTCTCTTCTTCATACGCAGGTATTCCTATCATCACTTTCACGTGGATCACCGTAAAATTTTTTTAGAACCCAAACTTTGTGAAAAAGAATTCAATTTTGCTTGTAAACCTTAAAATCATCCGCTTAATTTCGAGTTGCCTTTCCTTCTCTCCTCCGCAACCGTCTTAGTATACCCACTGCCTGTTTTAGAACCGCCTTTTCAGAATGCTCCAACATTTTATACCTCAATCTCCGCATGAACGGAATTGTCGATGGTAACGCAAAGTTTCTGCTTACATCCTCAAGCCTTTCACCGAGTAGGTTAATGGAATGCATGTCCATTTGACCTAATCGTGCATCTACGGCCATCATTATATGATCTATATCCTTAGGATTCACACCTATTATGTTACAAACAACGCTGTCAACCGCAACAGGATTATCACCAGCAATAACGACGTTCATGGTAACGGGTTGGCCTACTAATGGTCCATCACCCTCCATCCCTATCAAACCATCTACGACGACAAGGTTTGATTTGAAAATTCTGTTCAGATCTACAATAACCTGACTGATATGTTTATGATACTTAGCACGATGCCTAGTAGGGATCAACCCAAATAAGTTTTTGAGGGAACACGTGACAGTCGTTAGATCATTTGTCTTGATTTTTGGAATACTTACCAGAACATGGTCGCCAAATAATATCCTAGGAAGTCTATAGCCTTCATGGATTAAAGTGGGTTCCTTCGATAGATTTACAAGGTTAACATTCTTTTCTCTAGCCAATTCATAGTATCCGCAATGCGACCATATTATTTCAGCATCAGTTGCGGCACTATCAGATTCGATAATTGTGACATCACTTGTCCGCTCTTGTATCAAATCGATAACCGCTCCAACTATGCGGGGATCTGTTGTTGCGCCAGTTTCAGACTTTTTGAGTGTCCCCAAGTTCGGCTTGACAAAAACTTTTTCATTGGCTCTGATAAATGACCCTGCGCCCCCGATTGAATCTATCGCTTTCTTCACCATCTTTTCGGGGTCTTTACCTCTCACAACAGACACATTGAATCGCAGGTTTCTTATCTCCAAACTTTTGTGCCAAAAGTATAAGCTAACAACTAGGTTTGGTAAATGAGACACGAACAGGTTAATGCAAATTTTTCTACAAGTATAGTAAGGGACCTTTCAAAATCTCTAGTGATTACCTGCTTAGGTTTAGAATGATGCGATAGATTCGTGCTTCTTTTTTAGCAACCTCCCTCCATTCATACCTTTTAACATATTTTAATGCCTGGTGGCCAAGCCTTTGCCTCTTTTCTTCATCCTCTAAAAGATCGCATACTAGCGCGACCGCTCCATCAATATCGTCGATTGGAGCTCTTAAGACAGCTGGACATGAAAACATCTCTCTTACAAAAGGGGCATCATAACACACCACGGGTAAGCCGCAAGCCATTGCCTCTGCAATAACATATCCAAACGATTCAAATTTACTCAGATACAGAAATAAACTGCTGCTCTTTAACAATGCGTACTTTTCTTCCTCGGATACTGGTCCTAAGACCTTGACATTTCTGGATATACTAAACTCATTTATCATACTCTTAACAGCTGACATTTGAGCCTCGTCTGAATATCCAACGAGTAAAAGACTTGCCTGCGGAAAAATCTCTGCTACCTTGCGCCACGCTTCTAGTGCATCAAATACTCCTTTCTCAGGTACAAATCTTCCTAAATACATCCCACCGTAACGCTTAGCGCATGACGTGTTCCCTTTGGCAATCTCATCCACATCTAGTCCATTACCTACGACGAAAATCTTGCATCTGGTTCCCAGACTTCGGAGGTATAAGCTCAGACTTTTACTTACAGAGAGAATTGCCTTCGCCTTATTGTAGATTTTAGGAAGAAGAAGCTTTGGAAAGAACGAGTAGCATGCCATTAGGAAGGCATTGAAAACGCCAAATCTCAAACTCTTATAATATTCATAAATCTCAGTAACGGACGTAACGAGTTGGCCTGAAGAATCTAGCACAGCATAAGCTTCAGGAACATTTTGTACGATAGCTGTCCAAGGAATCCGAGTAACTAAGTGCGTGATATATACCGAAATGGTCGTACAAGATAGTTCACCGACAGGGGCTATCAGCAGATCGTAACGTTTTTTATGACAGGCTTTAATCCCAAGAAGTGTCATCATTAGCGTAGCGTATAATAGAGTCAAAAATTTTGTAAAATATGTTGTATAATTGAATGGAATTTCATATTCGTAGATTTCGTGCCACTTACTTCCGCATAAAATCGTAGGTTGACTTTCTATAATGTCGTGCTCTATGCCGTAATTCTCAAACCGACCCACAATGTTAACGAACCTTCTATACGCCCCGACAGTGACATTTATCTTAGGGTGCCAAAAAAAAGCTAAGACACGCAAACTACGTCCTGTTTCGTGATACACGGACTTTTGCTTACGGCCCCTAAGTTGCTTGTCTAGTTCGAGCAAGACGTTTCTCCATGTTAACGTGCATATTTTTCGTGAATCTAAGTCCAATGATTCGAAAGAAGAGATTCTTGTTACAGGCCTTAGGGCCTAGTTAAGCAACGAAATCTTCTTAAACAGTGAGAGCCCTCCTCGAAGGAGCCCTTGGTAGTGTCCTCTAATAAGATAATACTGAGAAGCAATTGAAAGCAGCAACAAGATGATATAGGGAGCAAACCTTAGCGTCAAAATCACCCCTGCGAAGAGAGGAAACGGCCCTTCAAAGCATGCACCTAGGAAAGAGCTGAGGGAGCGTCTCAGGTCTCTCACCTTGTTTTCATCCGCATAAAAGCGGGAAGGGCCGAGGCTCCGAGGATCGGCGGCTAACAAACTAGAACGCCTTAACCTATTAAGAAGAAAGTAGCCTATGATGACAAAAATGAAGAAAACTACCGAATACGGCACTTGTATCAAAATGACAACGCAAAAGACAACGAACAGCAAAGCGACCAGCGATTGCAGACGATCCAACACCCTCATCGTTTTCTCTAAACCAATTTCAATAACGTAAGTCTTTACTTGTGCCTTTAAGTCTTCCTCATAATCAGCATATTGATGAATAAGAATCAATTCGATCTCCCATACAGAAACTAAAACAAGCAAGAATAGAGCGTCTAGGTAAAAGTGTTGAAGAAAGAAGACTACAAGTAAAACTGGTAGGGCCTTTTCTATTAACGCATTAATCATGATTCCGAGGATGCCTCTCTCTTTAAACCTTAGGGGGGGAGCTGAATAGAAAATACCTAGAAAATAACCTATTACATATATTAGCGCATAAAGAGGCTGCCCAATTGATAGAAAAGTTAGAAAGGTTACGACGTGACCTAATAAGATTATTAGAAGAATCATACCAACCACTTGTCCTTTAGGCATGTGATGAATCTCTCTTGCTTTACCTGCTATCTTGTCTACAGCCATGTCAAAATAATCGTTTACAAGGAAACCAGAAACCATGTAAATGCCTAGAGAAGCTATCAACCCCAGAATTTTCCACAGTAAGTCATAACTTGAAGCTTTCATTTCATTGACTAACAGTATATAAAAGATTGTCAAGAAACATGCATGCATACCGCCGAAGAAAAATGCTCTCCATGCTGAAATTCTAAATATTGATTGAATTCTCAAAAGCGCCAATTCCTTTAACACCTCATCGCTGGCCATCAGGCGGACTTGGGAAGCCCTTTATATTTTGTATCGGATCAATGTTTGTTTTCTAATAAATGAGGACACATAATCATAAGCCAGAAACTATGTCAAGTATTCAAACGTTCAGTGATGAATCACGATCAAAAACGTAACATGCTCTTATGAGAACACGTGCATATTATGATTAGTATCCGTAGTGATCCGTCTGCGAGAATTTGTATGCCCCGCCTTTCATCGCTAGTAGTGTCTGGAGTCTAAGGTAAGCATTCTTGTCAAATCTTGAGTAAAGAATGAAAAGTCTCGAAAGCAATTGGATTTTTCTGATATGCTTGTAAGTTTCCCCTCTTTTCCATTCCTTCTTAAATTGCGATAAAAAGGTCTCGTCGAAAGTGTTCTCTTCTAGAGCTTTGACTGCTACCTTCGCCGCTAGCATACTTCCCCTAATCGCGTAACCTATACCTGCGCCCCATATGGGATCGACCATCCCAGCTGCATCACCAACTACCAAAATACGATCGCCGTATATTTTATGGGCATGTTGAGCAGGAATGATGTCTGCTGCAAACCTCAGTTTTGGTCTTCCACGTAGCTTTCTAGAGGCAATGGGATGTTTGTTCACTAGGAAATCTAGGTAAGTTTTTATGTTACTTTGCATCTTAGACATAAGCACCCCAACGCCAACATTCAACAAATCTCTGTTTGGGAAAATCCAGCCGTAGCCCCATGGTGATACGTTGGTGTCAAAAAAGAGTTCTAAGTGCTCGAACGGGTTATTCCTCCACTCTATTTCATAAATGGCTGCAAAGGCTTTGCGTTCCTTCCTTCCAAATCCAACCTGTTTGAACTTCTTAGACACAAGAGTGTTAGGACCATCTGCAAATATCACAAGCTTTCCTTTCACTTTGAGATTTTCACCCGTCACACGATTTTTCAAGCTAACGACGATTCCAACTCGACTTGGAGTAACGTCCAACGCCAACGTGGAAACCAACAGTTTGGACCCTTGCTCTACAGCCTTTTCAGTCAAAAATCTATCAAATACTCTTCTTTGAACGATTATGTGCGGAGTGTTTTTTACGTATGTTTGACGAGGAAAGTGATATATCGTCTTTGAGATATTCTTTTCGACGATGCCGCTTGGCAGACTTAGTTTCTTGACCCAAGCACGGTGTAAACATCCGCCGCACACGTTATTTTTACCAGGATAAGCATCTTTTTCAATCAGAAAAACGTTGTATCCCTTCATAGACACCTCTCTGGCTGCTGTGGATCCTGCCGGCCCAGCTCCTATTACTACAACGTCTGCCTCGTACATATCGTACACCGTCACTACCGCTACTTTTATCACCGATTCGAGACGGTTTTTACCCCATACGGATTCGGTGGTATAGCTCTACTTGTTTTGGATCGTCGGTTTTTAATCGGAAATTCTCTGCACATCTCAGAGAATTCGATCCAGAGGAGGCGCTTAAGATGAACTTGAGCAGAGGCAAGTCATTGCCGCTTTCTGTCTTTGTCGCTTTCTGCTTTTGTATTTTTACTGGTCCTTTCTCTCAAATACGAGCCACTCTTGGTATTCCATTCCAATCCAACGGTATCCTAGTGGCGGCCATGAGGAAAATGGAAGATCATAATTTTCGAAGACCCATTTCTTCGTCGTAACGTTATAGTAGTAGTTAAACACCCTTCTGCTTTCTACAATGAATCTTGGCTTCAATGCTCTCAACAGCTGTTCATTCAACTCTAAATATCCCTCCTGAAGTAAGGGGTCCTCAGTCGTTCTCAAAGAAATGCAAGTGACTTCAAGATCGTATGAGTTGATATAATAAATAGCTGGCTTAACTTGCGTTCCCGCTATGATATCATTTGGACGAACTCTGTTTTTTATGATCGACATGCATGAACGAAGGCCTGCAAATTCTCCTTCGTCAATGAATGGCGCTGCCGTTCCTACAACTACGGTGGAAAACGCGAAGATGAACACGAATAAAACTACAAATATTTTAAAGAGGTCAACCGCATGCATCCTTGCCGTAGAGATTCTGGCAGTGAGATCGTGCGCATAGTGAATCACCATGTTTGACAGCATAGCAAAGAAGAAGGGAAAGCTATAAAGAAGCCATTTATTGTGCTTTACGGGATCAACCAGAAGGGAAATCGCCGCAAGCATAAAGATCAAGACAAAACTTTCGCTGGGTCGACCTTTCAAGGTCAAATGGACATGATAAATGACCGTAACAAAAAGCGAGATGCATATCGCAATCTCAAAGATCCCCAGCCATGGCAACCAAGGGCTTGCGGTTCTTGCCATCGAGTAAGTAAATATTCTGAAACCTCTTGGGATAAGTTCTAAAACAGGATTAAACGACCGGGCGAGAGCGGTTTTAGGACCGAACGCAAGGTTCAGATACAAATAATAAGGATTAATGTCATGTTCTAAGAGAGTAAGTTGAACAGGAGAGATTGTGACCAGAAATGAAGTTGCCCATACCAGAATTCTCCTCTCCAATAAGGGCCTAAAACTTTTTCTAATCCACACCACGAACAGGATTACTGCAGGTATCGCGAAGATAGCCACATACTTTACGTCGAATGCTAATCCTAAGAAAAAACCTGACAACACAAAGTATTTCAAGGCGCCCCGTTGCCAGCCAATCCAAAAGAAATAAACAGAGAGTAGAACCAAGAGAAGCATCAGCGAATCAGTCGTCGCGGTCCCACTATAAAGAATGTGATAGCTCGAGAAGCATAGAAGCAAAGCAGAAGTCAAACCCACTTTTCTACCAAATAGTGACTTGGCCAAGAAGTATAACACGACCACCGACAAACTACCAGAGACAATCGATATGGTTCTAATTGCCATGAGGTTACTTCCGACAAGATACGTGATCCCGGCTAAGAGGTATTGGAACAGCGGGGGATACATCCTCATCATGCTTTCCTCCGGCCACCTCCAATTGTTGTTAAGAAATGCATAGGACTCCGACCAGAAAATGCTTTCATCAACATGTAATGATGATATTGTAGCTGATAACGTACGTAGCGGAAAAGCGACCGCGAATAGTAAGAGGGCAACCAAAAGATCGAGTCTATCGGCCGATCGCTTCAAAAGTCTTATAGCTAGCAAGAGGAACATGACAAGAAGCGCAAAACCAATTGTCCACCACAGTAGGTCGATTGGCAGCGCCGTTCTGATCTCACGAACTGTTGCAGAAACGCTATATATTGGTTCCGATTCAGGCAAAGGCGGAGCGAGGTAAATACGTGCCTCTATCTCCAATGCTCCCACGTGCTCAATCAAAGGCGTGATGGCGAATTCAATTCTTTGCGAAACGCCCGCGTCGAGAGTCAAATTCGTCGGTTTCCAAAACTGAGAAGAGTAAAAGTACTTGGATGTGTATCGATAAGGACACACGAGATCCACGATGAAATTCGCCGATCCATTACCCGTATTGGTCACGACGACTATGGCTCTATATGTCTGACCTACCACCATGTGGGATGGGATACTTCTCACAAAGATTTCCCGATCTATGATGCCGGAGGCTGAGACTTGAATGGATTCAATCCGCTGGATAGGTTCAGTACTAGCTACATTCACTACCAGAGTTGAGAGGAAGAAAAAGGTGAATAAGAAAGCTATACATTTCGGTCTCATATCCATGGCCACCATTAACGCCGCTTTAAGTTTGTGTTCATGATTTCCCAGGAAATGTATTCAAGTCGGAGGAAACGTATTGTTGACGCTAAAACTCCTCGTAACTTCCTGTAACATCGTGAACAGTTTCAGGATTTCTGAAAGGATGCATCAAAGGGGCATCTGTTGGGCACTGTGGTAGGATTTTCAAAATATTCGAGCACGCTCATGCTCCATACGAAATCAAAAGCACGAGGCTTGAAAGGCATAAGGTTGGTGTCACTCGCTGTGAAATCGGTATCTGCCCCCTATATCTGCGCATTTTTCTTAGCAAGTACCATTAATTGCGAAGCGAACCTCAACACATCTACTTTTGTTATGTCTTAGTTTCACTGGCAAGCAGGACCATAGATTCGGCACAACCGCAAGCGGCCCCCAGCACGCTTCTGCCAACCCGATGCTTTCTTATCAGCTCACATATATGCAAATGTCCGAGACTCTGGAGCATAGACCGCAAACGTGGCGTTTATCGTCTTCTAAACCCTCATTCCCGGGATAGGCCGAGAGCTTGGCTTAGAGCTTTCATTTTCTTAGCGGTAGACCGTCCGCCCCAAGATCGTTCAAAATGCCATGCGTAGAGAGCTAATGGCAGCAACGCTACGAATAAGTACCCGAAGTATTCCCACTCTACAGCCACGGTAAGGTGATGCTCGTAGGCTATCGCGTTTAGTTGCCACACTTGGAAGGAGTAACAGGCTACCGCAGCGGGAAGACTCCAGAGCGCTAGCCTCCCCTGGAGAAGCACGGTTAAGCAAAGGACAACTAATACGGGTCCCGCATAGAAATCTATCTTAGACAAATCGTAAACGATCGAGCCTAGTTGGGTCGAAAGCAGTGATTCAATACTAGATTCAAATGGACCCGGTTGCCTCACATCTGCGATAGCGAATCTTTGAAAAGTCTGATCAACAAGATTGAAGTCGCGCCAATCTACTCGCCAGTTAACAACGTAATCTGACATCTCGATAACGGTGCCGAGCGAAAATTTTCTGGAGGTGATCACCATCGTAACCCATTCTGGATTCAAATGTTGGACTAGAAGAACAACTGGTGTAACGATTCCTCTCAACTTACATACTTCTTGAACATCCCCGGGCAAGGACTCAAGCGCAATTTCGTTGCCGTAGATGATGACACCTGCATTTTCCAAATTAGCATGATACAAGTAAGGTATTAGGAGGAAAGCATACATTACAACGATGCAGGAGATTAATAGAACCTTCTTTCCCGTGTGCTTCCATCTTCCAGATGATTTGTTGACGACGTTAACTTTCAACCCTTTCATTGAGACCGTTACAGATCCAATTATTGCTAAAGTAATTACACAGCAAACATAATTAATGAGAACTCCTGTACTCTTTATACTTTCCCAGATCGGCTTATTCCAAACAAAGACCTCATAAATGAAAGCCCAATAGAAATACCAAACAAACGCAAAAACTGCTAACATTCGAATTAAATTTAATACCAATTTCTGCTGACCCATAAATAACTCCTCGAGGCGACCCCGTGAGGGGGCAGTCTCACCTACATATATATGCCCGGGGTTCTTTGTCTCAGTGTCCTTACGTAAGTCTTCCGGCTTCCACTTGTATATAAAGTAGCCAACTAAAGCTAGCACCGCCGCCCCGACAGCCATAATCATGTAAAAATCGGGTACAAAAGGTGTTATTGGCTGAACCTCGAACTCATATAACTTAGATAAGTCATAGGTATTGTTAAGATCGTCTCTGTAAATCACCGTGACGTTTAACATATAAGTCCCAGGTTCGAGCTTACCATCAACGCTTACCGGAAAGATGATTGATTCCGATTTCATGCTATCTATCTTTGCAATGTACGCAAAAGAGCTGGCTATGATGTCCTTTCCCCCGAAGACTCTCATCGATGCGTCGCGGGCTACGTCTGTGCCAACATTAGTTAACCTTACGGTCATCAAACCGCCTTGACCCGGTGTAAGAGGCACCGGATCCACAGTTATTTCATCGATATACAGTCGAGGCTTACCGTAGATTTCGACACCGAATGCGCTCAACTGGGTATAGCTCTTACCGTTAGAGTCTTTGTATTGGATGGCGAATGGTATGGAGTAAACCCCGACCAAAGCATTCTTATCCACCGAGATATCCGTAGAGATGGACCGACTTTCACCTACCTCAATATCTCCGACGAATAGGTCGCGGCTTGATTCAGCCATGGCAAACGGGTGAGTGATGTTGAGCGAGAGCTGAACCATCTTTGCCTCCCTGTCTCCTAGATTGGTTAAAGTAAAGCTCTCGGTAAACGTATCTCCTGTAAATATTTTTGATGAGCTTTGACCCACAACGACCTCGCGAACATCTATTTGTGGCTTGACAAAGACTTCAATAAAGATTGCTCCGGACTCAGTATAACTCTCTCCGTGGTCGTCTTTGTACGTGATCGTGAATTCTATATAATACTCTCCGCCAGCGTTCTCGTCCACCAAGATTTCGACAGAGACGGGTCGACTCTCCCCTGGGCCTAGATCGCCAATGAAGAAGTTGGAGCTTGACTCCATCACGGCAAACGGGTAAGACATGTCGAGGGAGAGCTGAACCATCTTTACCTCGTCATTTCCTGTGTTCGTTACATCGAAAATCTTGGTGAAGGTTTCTCCAGCAAAGATCTCGGATGGGCTCTGACCCACGACGACCTCGCGAACATCTATTTGTGGCTTGCCAAAGATTTGAAAACCAAGTGTACCTGATTCAGTATAACTCTCCCCGTCGTCATCTTCATACGTAATCGTGAAACCTACGTAGTAGAGTCCGTTAGCGTCCTTGTCCACCAAGATCCCCACGGACACGGACCGACTTTCCTCCGGTTCGAGATCGCCAATGAAGAAGTTCGAGCTCGATCCCATGATGAGAAATGGGTAGGAAATATCCAGTGAAAGTAGAACCATTTTTGCCTCCTCATTTCCTACATTCGTTAGATTGAAGTTCTGAGTGAGTGTTTCTCCAGCAAAGATTTTAATTGGGCTTTGTTCTGTGTTAGAAATTACTACAAGTGGCTGTCTTGCAGCTCCTGGGCAAGAAGTTAGAAATAATCCACTAGCCAAAAAGCAAGATATGAAAAGGGCCACAACTCTAATACTCTTGAACGTCTTATTCATTTCTTACTCCCTTCTGAAGTCGAGCTAGACCCTCCCTTTGTTCAACCGTTAATCCTTCCCGCGATCAGGCTTTAGCGGCTCTGCTTATTTATCACGCTTACCGCTTTCGAATCCCTCCCTAAAGGGAGCGGATAAGGATTCCATGTGACTAAGGGCTTTGTATATTTCATCCATCCAATGAACAATAAGGAAACACACTAACGAAAACGCGACGGCTTGGAAGAGTTTTTTCAAATTCCACCTTTCTTTTTTTGGGTATTGGTGAATATAAAACAGTATGAAACAATGAAGGACTTTTTCTTGAATAAAATTCTATTATCTTTCTCTATAACAAAACTCTAAGATTTGAGAACAAACCGCGCACGGTCGAATTATTCACTTATCAAGATTCAATCAAAGACGAGTGCCTGTGATATTGTATCATCGCACCAACGTATGGCTTATTTTAACCTCTGAGTCAGCTTTGTGAACCAAAAGAGGCCCAGTGTTTTATCTTTCCTTGTAAGTTTAAAACTTTTATCCTAACTCGTTCAACGTTTTTCATTTCTGAGCTCTAGAATTAACTTCATCCAATAGATCTTTTCCCTATGATAACTTAAGCTCAATAATTCCTCGGCTAAATGAATAACCTCCAACTTTTGAAAAACCAAAGGGCATAAAAATTCTTATGTAACTAATAAAAAGCCTGGATGTTATTTAGAATCCACCCTAGAATTTCTTCAGGTAAAAAATGGCATCGGCAGAGAAATACTCTAAAACAAACATTTTCATAATCAATAAAGACCCATGGAAACGGGCTAAATACAAACGGAAGTCTCACGGTTTAAATTAATAGCAGAATATATCTTTCTCTTAATAAAATCAGATTAAGAAGAAGGTGTTAATAAAACAAGTTGAGGTGATAACAGATGGAGCTTAAAGTAGTGAAAATAAAGTTACCTGAAGAGTGCAACGTTATCCTGGGCACTTCCCATTTTATAAAAACGGTGGAAGACCTATACGAAACCCTCGTAAACTCGGTTCCAAACATTAAGTTTGGCTTAGCTTTTTGTGAGAGCTCTGGTGAGTGCTTGGTCCGTGTAGACGGGACAGATGAGGAACTAAAGGAGGCAGCGGCTAAGAACGCGCTGAACTTAGGATGTGGTCATTCTTTCCTCATTTTCTTGCGCAATGCGTATCCGATTAACGTGCTGAACGCCATAAAAGGGGTGCCAGAAGTATGCACTATCCATGCCGCAACAGCCAACCCCCTGGAAGTTATTGTTGCCGAGACCGATCAAGGTAGGGGTATTCTCGGAGTCGTGGATGGTCTGAGATCCAAGGGAATCGAGGACGAAAAGGGCATAAGCTGGAGAAAAGAGTTTCTAAGAAAGATAGGATACAAAAAGTAAAACAGAACTCCCTCCCGTGTACCCCGCCAACAGTCGATGACTAACAGACATCGAGCCTCAACATAGATCTCAATCTCAAAACGACACCAGTGAAACACACCCCTAAAGGGGAGCATAGCAATCTAGAAAGCGAGATTAGAAATCACAGGTCCGCGACAGTCTTGGCAAAGTGCGACATCCCAACACCACATTGCATTCCCTAGGCGTCTTTACCCTTACCACCTTGAGCTCGATCCACTTACCTACCACATAGGTTTACTAACTTTCTTGTTAAACAAGTTTAGGGGTAGATGGTTAGCGATGAAGTAATTTGGACAAGGAAGGGCAAGAGTGTTCAGTCAGTCTCTCATTTTTTAATGAAACATTGGATGAGATGAGGGCACGTTAGGCATTCGTCAGGAATCGAGGCATTCTCCGAAAGGCTTTTTAAATACTCAAAATGATGCGGACATTCGAGGGGAGGCATTTCTCTTGGGTTGTCAGAGGTTTCAACGGAAACCGAGCTTAGGCCTTTTTCGTCTTTAACGACGATCTCCACCTTGGATAAGCAGTAGGGACAAGCGTAGTAGGTCTCTCGTGGTGTCTTAGACATATCAGTCAACACAAGGGGCTTTTCGAATACCCTCCCACACTTCACGTAGGGGCAATGGAGGGACCCCGATTTATGCATTTGCGCCCCCCTCCATATTTTGCATACGATCGCTGTCAATATCGGTTATCCTAATATTTAATAAATCTTTCCGTGCTCGTGTTCACCACATATACACTAAACCAGCATACAATGACCCCGCGGAGCAAGGGACATCGAACCGGCCTGACTGGCGGGCCCGCAGGGATTTGAACCCTGGGTTTCCGGTTTGTCGTAGTCTCCGGCTCCGAAGGCCGGCGCCTTGATCCGGGCTGGGCAACGGGCCCTCCGGAATAAACTGTGGAGTAGGGCATTAAAAGATTTCCTTACGGGTTTAGCCTATCCTTTCAAGCAACATCCTGAACCATGCTTCAAGAAACCCTTTAATAAATGAAATAAACATCTACAATTAATGCGGGCCGGTAGCTCAGCATGGTTAGAGCGTTCGGCTGATAAGGGATGTGTAGCAGAAACCGAAAGGTCGAGAGTTCAAATCTCTCCCGGCCCACCATGTTTTGGGTTTAGAACACAATCTTTATTAGGTTTGGTGTCGTCTTTTTATCCGATGCGATATGGGGAGACGTGGGAGCAAGTACAAAGGCTTGTTGGTGGATTCAAATGTTAAGCGGTGGTATCGCAACGTGGCGCGGGGTTCGAGGGTTACTGCTGATGTTTACCTGCGCCGGGTTGGGGCCTTTTGTGCGGATCATAAGTTGACTCCTACCGAGCTTGCAGCCATGGATGAGAGAGAGCTACGTGATCTTCTGATGGACTTTGTCTCCTCGATGGAGGAGCGAGGCTATTCGGGTAGCTACATAGAATCCATTGTGAAGGCCGTGAAGTCCTGGCTCTCGCACAACTACGTTGAGATGAAGGGGAAGATAAAGATCAAGGGAGCCCGCGACACCCCATCGCTCAAGGATGAGAGGGTTCCAACCCAAGAAGAGCTCAGGCGCATATTCCTCTCAGGCGACAAGAAGGCTAGGGTAGGCTGCGTCCTCGTCGCCCACAGCGGGCTCAGGCTGAAGACCCTGGGCAACTACCGCGGCGACGACGGGTTGAGGGTCAAAGACCTTCCAGAGATGACGGTTGAGGGAGGCGCCGTGGAATTTGAGCAGATCCCGACCATCGTTTTGGTGAGGGGATATCTGAGCAAGGCTGGGCACCAGTACTTCACGTTTCTGAGCAAGGAGGGATGCGAATACGTCAAGGACTACTTGGAGGAGAGGATGAGGGAGGGAGAGGGGGTCGGCTCGGAATCACCCATTATAACGCCCAAGCTGAGGATAAAGCCCTTCGTCAGGGCCATAAACATAGGCGACATAATAAGGGGAGCCATAAGGAGGGCTGGATTCCCTTGGAGACCCTACGTGTTAAGGTCTTACTTCGACACTCAGCTCATGCTGGCTGAATCTAAAGGTTTTGTTCTCAGAGATTACCGCCAGTTCTGGATGGGCCATAAAGGTGACATCGAGAATCGATACACAACCAATAAGCAGAGGTTACCAGAATCTGTTATAGAGGATATGAGGGAAGCTTATAAAAGAAGCCAAGATTTTCTGCAGACTACACATAGAGAAGAAACGAGCGAAGAGAAGCTGAGAGAAAGCTTCAGAAAGCAAATTCTACTTGTAGCGGGGTTAAGTCAAGAAGAAGTGGATAAGATGGATTTACCCTCGATGAGCGATGAAGAGCTT
>Ga0315314_1001184_pt1 | contig 24189 bp, 28 predicted proteins | sample TDP9_MG_FD_203631 | JGI IMG/M metagenome (GOLD analysis project Ga0315314, IMG submission 203631) | Freshwater sediment microbial communities from Lake Towuti, South Sulawesi, Indonesia - TDP9 | ecosystem: Environmental > Aquatic > Freshwater > Lake > Sediment | place: Indonesia: South Sulawesi... | reverse complement strand
TATGGAAAAAGCCCAGCTGAGGTTGACAAGTGGGAAACTGAATTCTACCGCATAATGACCAGCCTTGAGTTTATTCCAAACTCGCCCACGCTTATGAACACAGGAACCGAGTTCAGGCAGCTCAGCGCCTGCTTCGTTCTGCCCATCGAAGACTCGGTAGAGAGCATTTTTAACACGCTTAAGGCTGCAGCCATAATTCACAAGACAGGCGGCGGGACAGGCTTCGCGTTTTCTAGGCTTAGACCGAAGGGAGACATCGTTAAGACCACTGGTGGAATCGCTTCTGGTCCCATTTCATTTGCAACAATCTACGACACAGCAACCGAAGTTGTGAAGCAGGGTGGACGTCGGCGAGGCGCCAACATGGGCATTTTGAGAGTTGACCACCCCGACATCATGGATTTTATAGTGGCGAAGGAGAAGGAAGGCATCCTACGCAATTTCAACATCTCAGTGGCGGTAACTGACAAGTTCATGCAGGCGGTTGAAAAAGACGACGATTTCGAGTTGATAAACCCACGCAATGGCGCTGTTGTAAAGAAGTTGAAGGCGAGGGCTATTTGGAACCTCATCGTCATGATGGCTTGGAAGAACGGTGAACCAGGCGTAGTTTTCATCGACACTATAAACAAGCATAACTCGACTCCGCATGTTGGCATGATGGAGTCCACGAACCCATGCGGTGAACAGCCGCTTCTACCATACGAATCCTGCAATCTGGGCAGCATCGACGTGAGCAAATTCGTCTCTGACGAAGGCAAGATGGATTGGGACCAACTGCGAGAGACCATAAGAAAGGCTGTCAGGTTCCTTGACAACGTTATCGACGCCAACTACTATGTTCTGTCTGAAATCGAGCAAATCACAAAGGGCAACCGAAAAATAGGGTTGGGCGTCATGGGCTTCTCCGACATGCTCATCAAAATGGGCATAAAATACGACACAAAAGAAGGCTTAGAAATGGGTGAAAAACTCATGAAATTCATAAACGATGAAGGACACAAAGTGAGCTCAGAGTTGGGTAAAGAAAAAGGGAGCTTTCCAAACTTTCAAGGAAGCATATGGGAAAAAGATTGGAAAACTATGCGCAACTCCACCGTGACCACGATTGCGCCCACGGGAACAATAAGCATAATCGGCGGTTCGTCGCAGGGAATTGAACCCCTCTTCGCCATCGCCTACGTTCGAGAGGTTGCGGAGAGCCTTGGAAGAAGCCTCATTGAGATTAACCCTTTGTTTGAAAACATCGCGTTGCGTGAAGGGTTCTACAGCGAGGAGTTGATGAGTAAAATCTCTAAGAAAACTTCCATCCAAGATGTGGACGAGATTCCAGAGCACATTCGCAGGCTTTTCGTCACCGCCCATGACATAAGCGCTGAATGGCACGTGCGGATGCAGGCGGCGTTCCAGAAATATACGGACAACGCGGTTTCGAAGACCATTAACTTTCCAAACTGGGCGACGCCTAACGACATCGAGAAGGCGTATTGGCTTGCCTACAAGTTGGGCTGTAAGGGAATAACCGTCTATCGCCACGGCAGTCGAGAAGTGCAGGTTCTGCGACCTGTGGAAAGCGAGGGCACAGTTGCCGACTATAGCCAGATTTGCCCAACATGCGCTTGAAGGATGGGGGAATAAAAAATGTCTGAAAAACGTGGAACAGTTTTTCCTTTACACTGGAGAGGGCGGAAAGACTAGCAAACGCTCTGGGTTTGGAGTTGCGCTGCCGACTTCGTAAACGAAATCATAGACATAAAACATCCGAGGGAAATCCCAACAACCATGGGTATACAATACTGAGACGAGCTTACAAAGCAAAAGCCTAAATGACTAAGACTTGAGGTTTAAAGTTATCAACAAATGAGCGATATCGCGTTTTCAGCGGGTAAACTATCGATAGCAAAATTCCCACAATTGCCCATAAAACACCTACGAGACCATATGCCACATATATCGAGAAAATATGGGAATCTACAGTCTCTAATGGCCAATTATGGGCTAGGTCAACAGCATCATAATAATAGAAATACGACGAACGAATGTATAACGCCCCCCACAAAAAGCAAAGTCCACCAATGATTATCAGCAACCAATTTCGAAAACGCATAGACAAGTTCTCTCTTTTCAAAGCAATTGTTAGCAGAGCAATACTTGCAGCAATAGGCAGGATTCCGATCAAAACTGCATTCGAAACAAAATGTAGGTATGCTTGCGGACATGCTTCCAATATCACTAAAACCTTATAGTTCTCACTACTTAAGACAACAAAACTAATCATAGTGGAAGTAAGGAAAGCAAACGGTAGAATCATTAAACCCAGCGTGAGAAAGAAAGAAGCGGTTAAACGCAAAGACTCACCATTTTAATAATCGTCCTAAGAACTTATTAAGTTAGTTAACCCGAAGGAATTATCTTCCAAGCAGTTAAAAGGAAGAAGCTGAAATGCTGACTAATTGGTTACTAGTTATCTTGATTTTTCTTGCTATCGTGTCGTTGGCAATGGCAATCCTGAGTCAAGAAATTTTCCCAATGCACTTCTTACTTGGGCTTTGAGGATTCTTGCTCTCTGCGTGATTCTGGGTGCGATTGCCGTCTATAGGCGGAGGAGATTACGCAACCTGTAGACATCACTTTTAAAACTTAAAATATTCAAAAGACTCAATGCAGAAGCGGCAGAGGGGAAATCTAGAAATGTCTAAGACTACGCAGTTGCTGAACTGCCCTCACTGCAATGCGCCCATCGATTACGTGCTCGGCGAGACGCTTTTCACCTGCAAGTATTGCGGCTACACTTTTTCTTGGATTAAGGAAGGCGAGTTCAAAGAGATAGCGCCTGGAAAACACTTCATGTTGATCAACAGTTATTCGCAAACGCAGATGCACGAACTCGTGGTTAATTGGATGAACAAGGGCTTCTTCAAGGCTGGAGACTTGGCTGAAAAGTCTGAGATTACTGAGACAACTCTTAAGTTTGTGCCCATCTGGCTCGTCAACGTGCGTGCAGACACGGTTTACAGAGGAAAGAAGAAAATTGAAACTTCAGAAACGAGAACCCGCCCTGGACGTGAAGGAAAGGAAGTGGTGGAAACTGTTAGAAGAGTCCATTGGGTTGACAAGGCTGGAGACTTCTCAGACGTCGAAGACTGGAAGGTGTTAGGCGCCAGAGGGATGGTTCTCCCCCTTGGAAAGGTTGAGCTACTGGTTGCAGGTAAGATGCCCTTTGACGTCAAGAATCTTGCTCCCGGCGCCAAACTAGTCAACGGTGATGTGGACGAGGAATTGGCTAAGAGGGAGGCTGAATCTGGCATCCGAAACATGCACGCTCGCAGAGCCAGCTCCGAAGTTGACGAATTATTGTCCATTAACACAAACGTTCAGGTGGGAGAAGCCCAGCTGCTTACGGTCCCTTTATGGTTTATAAGGTACAGGTACAAGGGCAAGCTGTATCCAATCATCGCAGACGGAGCAAGCGGAAAAGTCATTGAAGGAAAAGCGCCAATAGGAAAATACGACATATTAGTTGTGGCAGCAATCATCATAATCATCATCCTCATACTGCTCTTAGCCATTGCCTTTTGGCCAAAATAACACACCGACACATAAGAATGGCAAATTTTCGTAACTCGTGTCCTAAAGAAGAATGTTGGCATTAGAGCGGTCTGCCTTTTGCGGGCAAACTAAAATTTCTTTTCACAACACAACAACATCATCCGCATGATTCAATGCAAGTTTTGTGTAAAGTTAATAAGTGTATGTGGGTCTTTTTCTGAGGCATGCCGAGGCTTTAGGATTGGTGAATGTTGAGGACGACCGCGATGAGTTCAGTATTCGAGCCGTTGACTTAACGAAGGTTTTCGCCAAGAAACGACATAAGGGAATCCTCGGCTTCCTGAAGAAGAACGCTGAAAAAGAAAAGTCAAAAAGTGAAGGCGGGGACGCTGTAACAGTTGCCCTAGACCACGTCAACCTTAAGGTCCGTGCAGGCGAACTCTTTGGGTTGCTGGGTCCGAACGGCGCGGGGAAAACAACGCTTGTGAAATGTCTGTCAACAATTTTGATTCCAGACGAGGGCACGGCGGTTGTCAATGGTTACGATGTTTTAAAAGAGACAACAATGGTCAGAGCCAGCATCGGCTTGGTAGTGGGCGGCGAACGCACCCTGTACTGGAAGCTCACTGCAAGAGACAACCTCATGTACTTCGCTTCGCTGTACAAAATGCCTCGAGCAGAAGCCAAAAACAGAGTCAACGAACTATTAGAACTAATGGGGTTGATTGACCGGGCTGATGAACGCCTCGAAGACTACAGCACGGGCATGCGTCAAAAAATAGCCATTTCCCGAGCCCTACTGCACAACCCTCCGATTCTGCTACTCGACGAACCCACATTGGGACTGGACCCAACATTTTCAAGACAGATACGCAATCAAATACGAGACTTATGCAAAAGCCAAGGCAAAACCATCCTGCTAGCCACACATTACATGTACGAGGCGGATGAGCTCTGCGACCGCGTCGGCATAATTAACAACGGGCAAATCGCAGCCGTAGACACGTCTGGCAAGTTGAAGGCGATGGTGAGAGAGAAAGAACTGGTTGAAGTAGCCTGTGTTAATCCACCGTTGGGCGTTGAAGCTGAATTGAGGACTCTGTGTCCTGAAGTGGACATAGTCACGTTGATTCATGGGGATGAAGCTAGAGGGGCGCCTTCCCGGATAAAGATAATCGGCGAAGGGGCAGAAGACCATATAGGCACAGTTATAGACGCTCTGCGCAAGAGAGGAGTGCAGATAACCAGCCTAAACGTGGGAATGCCAACCCTGGAAGACGTGTTCATAAAGTTGACTGGCGGAGCCAAACTCGTAGAGAGAAGCGAAGCCGCAATAGGAGAATAGGAGCATAGTGACCTATTCCTCTTTAAAGTCAGATTATTTCGTAGTCTGGAACGAGATAGTCAAAAACCTCAAGTTTCTCTTAGCATACCCCATCGTGTTCGTTTTCTGGGCGATTTTCCCGATATTCTGGTTCATTCCCTTCATACTGCAAGGACAAGCACTTGTAGGAGGCTTAACCAGCGAAGCCTTCGCCCAAATTGCAGGCACGCCCGAGTTTATTCCCTTCGTGGTGATTGGGTCTGTCCTCAACAGTTACGTTCTGTCTTCGCTTTATGGTATGGGTGAGAGCATAAGACGAGAAGCCTATCAAGGCACGTTGGACTATGTTTTGGCGTCGCCCTGCAATAAAGCCTTCATACTCATAGGTAAAGCCATCAGCGAGAGCTTGACAAGCACCATCTTTGCTCTGAGTCAACTTGCCATTTCGATTATGTTCTTCGGAATAGAATTAACCGTGGGCGTCATAATGCCAATCTTGTTCATTCTCATCTTGTTGATATTGGGTTTGTACGGAATTGCCCTCATGCTTGCGGCTTTGTCGCTTCGGTTCAAACAGGCACACGATATGGCACACACGCTGGAGTATGTTTTCTACCTGTTCAGCCCTGTGCGTTACCCTGTTGAAAGTCTACCAATATGGGGGCAGATAGTTGGCAAACTCTTACCGTTAACCTACGCCTTAATCGCTGTGCGAAGTCTCATGCTGCTGAAACAGGGGATAGCAACGGTTTACATCGAAATTCTGGTACTCCTAGTTCTTGACTCAGCGTTGATTCTCGTTGGGTTCTACCTGTTCAACTGGATGGAGAACAAGACCAAGAAATCAGGAATAATAAGCCAATATTAGAGGAAAAAGAACCAATGAAAAAAACTGAAAGGGACGTTCGAAGGCTCGGAATGGTCTCGTGTCCAACGGGCTTCACGTGGGCTAATGCAAAGGCTGAGCTGCGAGCCATCTGGGAATCCAACATTAAACAATGGAAAATCGAACTAGCCTATCCGCTGAGCTTCATTAGGCAATGCATTTCACCAGTCATCTTTCTATTGCCATTTCTGATCTATGGGTTAGCTTTGATGGGCGGGGTAAGGTACAGTCCACACCTTGAGGAGTTGGTTGGAACAGGAGATGTCGTGACATTCATATTCACAGGCTACATCATCATGGGCTTTATAGGCACTGCCGTGTGGGCTATGGGCTTCAGCATCCGCAACGAGCAGTGGTTTGGAACAATGGAGTCAATCTACATAACGCCCACGAATCGCCTCAGCATAGTTCTCGGCGTGGCACTGCACAGCACTGTGCATCAGGGAATAAGCACCTTCGTAGAGTTTGCAATAATCTACGCTGTCTTTGGTTTAACCTTAAACATGACGGGAATCCTACCAGCCATGACAATTTTTGCCCTAATGATGCTAGCACTGTATGGATTCGGAATCCTCATCTCAGCGCTCAGCCTCGTCTTAAAAGAGGGCTGGATAGTTTCGGAAGGCTTGCACAGCATCATGATGATTCTTTCACCCGTAGCCTACCCGCTTCTGGTGCTGCCCGAAGTTGCCCGTCAAGCAAGCTTCGTGTTTCCAACTTCGCCAGGGCTAATCGGGATGAGGATGTTTCTGCTGGAAGATTACAGACCCGAAGTGATAGGCAACATGTTCCTAGCCCTACTGCTGCTCGACGCCGCTTGGATAGTTTTCGGCAGTCTGATATTCCGTTTAACAGATGTTTACGTTAGAAAGAAAGGCAGTCTGGAAAAATACTAAAGATTCCAAATCATAAAAAATGTTTAATAATGCATAAAAACGCAATTATGTTAATCTGTAAAAAAATTGATTGAGGTGAAAACAATTGCAGTACAAAGTGATTTTGAGACACACAGACCGAGAAGAAACTGTAGAGCAGTTTGATTTCCTTGACGAAGTCTTAGATTATCTGTCAACGCATTTGGGACACGTATTCGGAAGAAAAGACGTCATAGGCATCTTGATACTAAAAGAAGACTAAATGGTCAACGTGGATTCTGCATTAACTGATGTATGCGGTGTATTTTCCTCGTTCTTGCCTGTCCATTTTTAAGCGTCCAAGAAGCCCGATAAGCATGTAGTCGAAGGTTCCACCCCACAGTAGCCACCGCAGTTTATGATAAGTGTGGAGTAGCTCCAATCCCTTATCAGTAGTTTTATAATATGACAAATCAGGCTTCATCTCCAACAAGTTAAGCTCAACCAAAGCAGCAACATACTTTCCAAACACCGTAGGCGTCAAACCAGACCGATGATGAAGCTCATTTTTATTGGCACCTTTGCTTGCAGCCCTAAGAATCTTGATCATGTTGTCAAGCTCACGCCTGTTCTTCGTAGCTTTGGTTGTCGTAAGTTTTCCTCCATTGTACCGCTGTCATGTTGCAATGTTCACAGCGGTTTTATTAATGATTGTTTCAACATAGAGAATATAGCAGAAACAAGTGGAAGATTACTATAGAACACGCAGACAAACGCAGAAAACAGCGTTTAAATACTCAAGAGAGAAATCGCTGCAAAATCCCCAAAAAAGAGTGCCTAGTGTCTTCTTACACGAAAACTAGTTCTGCCAGTAGCCTTGGCAAAAAAGTGTGAAACACACAGAGACAGCACAATCTAATGTAATTGTGACGAGAAAATCAGGGTGTTAAGGAAATGGGCTAATAGTTTGGTGGAGGAACAACCACTGGTTCTTCTTGAGGTTTCTCTTCGCCCTTTGGCGACTCTGTTTCCTCTTCAATTGGCGCTTGTTGCTGCGAGGGTTCTATAGGTTCGGCTGTTGGCGTTTCAGCAGGCTCTGTTGGCTCGACATGTTCCACCGGTTCAACAGATTCGGCAGGTTCACTAGGCTCAGGCTCAGCGGACTCCGTGGACTCAGAGCTCTGTGATGGTTCAGTTTCCACTTCATGCGCAGGCTCAGGTGTTGGTTGCGTTTCAACAGTCTCTCGGGGAGATTCAATTGGGGGAGTGGGAGTTAAAACGCGAGACTCAAATGAAGCCATAGCCTCAATTTGTTCGATAGGTTTCGCCCTCATTTGCATTGTTAAAGCCATAGTCAACAAACCTAATGCTAAGACCACCGCGCCGTATCCTGTGTAAGCTTGGAGGAAGAGCATGGAAAATCCGCCGCCTAACATCATGACAGCAACAGCGATTCCAGCCCAGAAAGCTTCTTCTTCAGATATCATGGTTCAGTCTCACTCAAATTTGCACATTCAAACTATGAAATATTTAACTCGTATGAATTCCAAATACACATCGAATTCCAAACTGAATTACTGTTGGCTAGACTAAACCAATCTTTTACCCACCATACTTGAGTATGGAAATCGTGCGATTGGAGTGGGAGAAAGAGGCAACCTTAAATGTTGAAACCCAAACTTACTGTAAACACAAAGAGCATGGAAAAGGAAGACAAATGAAGCCCTTGACAATCATATATTGGACCAGATTCTTGTTAGGCATCGTAGCTGGTTTAATTTGCAGTCTGCTAAGCGGCTCAAGTAGCTTCAGCATCTTCAACGGAATATCCATAGCGCTGCTTGTCTACATAATCACATACTACGTTTACAAGAACCTCTTCATGACCAAAGTTGAAAAACCCTCAAAAATCCTCTCCACAGGAGTCGGCGCCTACTTCCTCTCATGGATAGTAATGTGGGCCCTATTCTACACAATTTTTGTCCCCAGAACACCCTTGACTTAATGGGTCGAAGGCGTCAAAACCCTGTTCATGGCGTCGTCGGCGATAGCGACGGCGTAACCAGCGATACGGCGCAGGTCACGGGCAATCATGCTCAAAGCTATGGCAGCATCGACATCTTTCACCTTCTCCATCACATTTTTGAGCAAAGCCTCTTCCTTTTCCCGAATATCATTCATTTTGTTCAAAACCGTGATTGCCAGCTTCACGTCCTTCTTCAAGAAGGCAGTTGCGGCGTTCCGTTGCATGTCAAACGCGGTTGAGGACATGTCTGTAATGGCTTTCAAAATTTCAGAATAAATCTTTCTCTTAGGTTCTAACATGAGAACGTGTCTCGCAATCGAGGAGGAATGGTAAACTAGACGGCTCAAATCTCGGGCTACTAGAGCAAAAGTGATGCATTCTTGACAGTTTCTCACGCCAATCTTGTCAGCAATTGTGCGGCTCAAACTTGCGAGCGCCACTTGCCTTATCATAACGCGATAATGCCGCTGAGCCTCCCCTCCACGTTCTTGAACCTCTCTAGCAAAGGGCAGATTCCACTCCACTAAGGAGTTAACTGCGTCTTCCTGCAGTTTCAACGAAAAAGTCGAAGCTTTCTCGATGAGCGATTCCAACGAAAAAGTAGCTGGGTCAATCAAGACTTGAAAGCTTAGGCGGTTCGCTTCTTCCTCAGCCACCTCTACGCCTGGCAACTCGGTACGCAGTTGTTTAAGCCTCTTCTTCTGTTCAACCGACATAATCTTGTCTGAAACTATGTTGATGCGACCGCTGCCCTGAATGTGATAAGTAGCCACGCAGTATTCCAGCGCCCGCAAGCTTGGAAAATCCTCAAGTTGAAGGGTTACTTCTAAAGGCTTTTCAATTGCGGCGCTCATCGGAAAAATTCTTAGAGAGCCGTCTTCTTCCTCAGACACGGCTATCTGTTCGCCGCTTTTTAGCTTCCGTTTCTCAACCCATTGTTTGGGCAGCGACAGCGTGAAGCTTCCGCCCTTGATTTTTTGTAGCTTTCTTATTTCCAAGTCTTGTTTCTCCTTCGTTGAATGGCTACAATATTTTGTATATAAGTTATATAAAAAGGCGCTTGAAAATATTTTTCTCCGCAATGATTAAATCAAACTTTCACAACTCTTATGCTTCAAGAACTCAAGGCAACTCGACAGACTAGTGATGTTGATGAGTGCACATGTAACGGTTCTGCTTCACGCCATGTTCAAGGAAATAGCGGGTAAGAGAGAAATCACACAGGAGTTGAACAAAGGCTCCACGCTGCGAGCAGTTTTAGATGAACTAGCCCAAAAATATGGAAAAGACTTCAAACAGATACTAGACCCGAAAACTGGTTATGTAGGCGCTGACACACTAGTGATGATTAATGGGCAGAGCGTGAGAAAAACCGATGTACAATTAAAAGACGGAGACATCATCATGATATCTGTGCCCATAGGTGGAGGCTAACAGTGTAATGAGCGAAGTCCGATGCGTAAACTGCCTCAAACGGTTTCAGGTTCCACAAAACACTGAAACAGCAACTTGCCCACATTGCCAAACAAAATATCGCATCTCGTGGCCTGCACCGAATCAAGCTAAAGTGAGAGGACTAGCCTAAAAAGGTGCTCAACCTTGGTTTGGAACCGAAAAATAGCCTACATCGACCTATCTAATAGTAAAGTTGTTCAGAAGCCAATTCCAAAAGAGATGCGCACGCTGTACCTGGGAGGCAGAGGCATCGACATGTACCTTTTATACAATCATGTTAATCCAAAAATTGACCCGCTGAGCCCAGAAAACGTGCTGTTCATCGGCGCTGGATTGTTAGTTGGCATCCCCTGCCTTGGCGCTGGAAGATGCGACATAGCCGCCAAATCGCCTTTAACAGGAGCTGTGGGCGACTCTAACATAGGTGGGTTCTTCGGACCTGAACTTCGATTGGCGGGCTTCGACCATGTAGTCATTTCGGGAAAGGCGGCGAAGCCAGTTTACATTTGGATAAGCGACGGCGAAATCACCGTTGAAGACGCTTCGCACCTTTGGGGAAAGGACACGTTTGAAACTCAAACCATCATAAGAAACGACCACGACGACCAAGACATCAAAAGCCTAGTCATAGGTGAAGCGGGCGAAAACCTTGTTCGATTCTCCAACGTGCGCACTGGAATGAAAAATTCGGCTGGAAGAACAGGCATGGGCGCCGTCATGGGCTCCAAAAACCTCAAGGCGGTTGCAGTCAGAGGAACAACCAGCTTAGAGTTTGCCCACCCCGACGAGTTGCTTGACTGCTGCAAAGAAATGAATGACATGATAATCGGCACAAGGTGGGCAAAGGCTCAGTCGAGATGGGGCACCATGATAATCTTCAGCAACACCAACACCGCAGGCTTGATCAGAACCAAAAACTTTCAGCTCAACAGAATGGAAGAGGGACAAGACTTGGAGCCTGAAAACATCGACCGCTACTCAATCGGCACCTCAGGCTGCTACGGCTGCGTTGTCCACTGCCGCCACCGATACGTCTTGAAAGAAGGACCACACGCGCCTATTTTCGGTGAAGGACCAGAGTACACTTCGCTGGGCGCGTTTGGAACAATGGTCAACTGCAAAAAAATGGAAACAATCCTCGTAGCCAATCATTTGGTTAACAAGTATGGCTTAGACACGCTGGAAACTGGCGGACTCATCGCCTGGGCTATGGAACTCTACGAAAAAGGAATACTAAACGAGAAACAAACCGACGGGTTGAAACTGGAATGGGGCGATGAAAACGTCGTGTTCGAGCTGATCCGTAAAATTGCCTTAAGAGAAGGTTTTGGTAACCTTCTCGCGGACGGTTTTAGACCTGCCATAGCCAAGATAGGAAACGGTTCAGATTACTTCGCCATTCAGGTCAAGGGCATGAGCAACTTGCACTCGGATGAGCGTCCGACGCCGAGTTTTGCTTTGGGCATTGCAACGTCAACTCGGGGCGCCGATCATCTGCGGAGTCGTCCAGCAATCGACATGTATGGTTTGCCCGAGGAACTACTGCAAGAAGTGTACGAGGGTCCCGTCGCCTCAGACTACACTTCGTATGAGGGAAAGAGCCGCATGGTGTGGTGGCAGGAACGCCTCTACGCAGTCACAGATTCAATAGGCGTGTGTAAGTTCCAAACGGTTTTCTGCGCGGTTCACGCTCCGAAATGGGATGAATTCTCCAAACTGATTTACTTGGCAACGGGGTTGGAGTTTTCGAAGGCTCAGCTGATGGAAATAGGCGAAAGAATTTACACGCTTGAACGATTGTTCAACCTGCGTGAAGGCTTTTCACGAAAAGATGACAGCCTACCTGAACGCTACTTCAAAGAGCCTACGCCGATTGGGCTGCCTGTTGCGAGAGGTAGAAAAATCGACAAGGCGCTGTTTGAAAAAATGCTGGATGAGTATTACGCACTTCATGATTGGAATCGAGAAGGAGTGCCCAAGAAGGAAACTCTTGAAAAATTGAGGCTCGACAAGGAACCAACCCACATGATTTGAAATATGGAGAAGAGCCAGAATGGAGAAGATTTTGTTCATCGACCCAGAAAAATGCACTGGATGCCGCATCTGTGAAACCGCCTGTTCCCTACATCATGAGAAAGTTTGCAACCCAGCCTTAGCAAGGATTCACGTGGCAAAGTGGGAAACCGCCGGTCTATACATTCCAGTCGTTTGCGTGCACTGCGAGTCACCAATCTGCGAAACCGTCTGTCCTGTACGTGCCATAACGCGCGATGAAAAAACAGGCGCCGTGCTCATCGACTACGACGTGTGCGTGGGATGCCGACTCTGCGCCCTCTACTGTCCATTCGCAGGAGCCCAAATCGACACAAAAAAAGGACGAGTTTTGAAATGTGACCTCTGCGGCGGCGAACCAGTCTGCGCCAAGCTCTGCGACCCAAAAGCCTTACAGTTTGTTAAGGCGACAAAAGCCAACACGATGAAGCAGAGAGCGGCTGCTGAAAAGTTCTCGGAACTCATGAAAAAACTGTTAGCTACACTGTAACGGTGCTATGCCGTAGCTGCGTCAACTATTTCCATCAGGTCGTAGACTTTTATTCCCAGAGATTTTTTGACTGATGCATATCGAAGGTTGATTTGGCATGTTGGACATGCTGTGACTAGGGCTGATACACTTAATGGAACCACATCCTTTACGAGTCTCTCAACGGCGGAGTTCATAGCAACTGGGTTGTTGAAAGACCAGAGCCCACCGCCCGCTCCACAGCATCGAGAACGGTTTCTGTTCAGTGGTATTTCAACAAAGTCAAGGTGGGGCACTGCTTTCAAAACGTTTCGAGGCGATTGATAGACGTTGCTGTGTCTTCCCAAAGAACAAGGGTCATGATATGTAACTTTCCAATCCAATCTTTTCGGGACAACCCGTTTCTCTCTGATGAGACTTTCAACGTATTGAGTGGCATGCAAAACTTGGCAGGGCAATTCAATTCCTAATAGTTCTGGATACATCTTAGAGAAAGTGTAATAACAGCCAGCGCATGGCGTGACAAGCGTTTCAGCTCGGGTTTCTTTCACTCTTTCAACAAGCCTTTCAGCGTTTTCCTTTGCTTCATCCCAGAGCCCAGCTGCCAACAGAACATATCCACAGCATCCCTCTTTTTCGCCCAGAAAAGCAAAGTTAATCTCTGCCCGGTTTAGAATGTTGGCAAGGGCTGTGGCTGCGTTTGGAGTGCGTGTGGTGACTACGCAGCCTGCCCAGTAGAGAACGTTAGCCTTGTCTGGGAAGACTCCTTTTTGAGGTAGCCGTTTTGTCCATGTAACCCTTTTGCTGCTGGGCATTCCGCTTGGGTCGCCAGCCTCTAAGATGTTTTTCATCGTCGCCGTGAACAGTTCGGGTGTGTGCTTGCTCTTTGCGAGGCGGTGTCGCGCGTCCATTATAGCCTTTCTCACCTGTGTGGTTTCGAAGCATTGGGCGAAGCAGAGCCCGCAGAGGCTACACGTGTACAGAACGTCAACAAGCTTCGGAGAAGGTTGCAGCTCGCCACTTGACAACCCTTGAGTTAGGAGCGTTCTGCCCTTTGACGACCATGTTTCGACGCCGTTGAAAGACGGAGACACGGTGCAGTAGCCACTGCAAACCTTGCAGTCGAGACACTTGCGTGCAGGCAGACTGGAAAAAAAGGCTTTCAAAGCTAGGGCAAAGTTGCGAAAAGTGCCATGTCCAGCCCTCTGAATATCTTTTATACCTTCTGTTAATGGCGCTCCTTCATCTTTCTTGTCAAAGGACTCCAATTCAGGCAGAAAAGTATCATCAAGCAAAACCACGCTTTTGCCAAGTCCAATTGGCTCGGCGTTTTCTACGCCTTCTCCTCTTCGAATTAGCAACAAGCCTTCTCTGTTTGCTAGTTTTATTACTTTTCTAACCTGCTCACTCGACGTTACTCGTATGACGACGTCGAATTTTCTACGTTTCTGTTTTTTGAAGAAGTGCTCAAACGAGTACACGTAGAGGTCTTCACTGTCGGTTAGAACGTTTGTCTTACCGACGATCTGTTTGAAATCTTCGGGAAAGCTGTCTTTCAATGGCATTTCACATAGACCTTGTTAGAGATAGAAACATGGTTTCGGGTAAAATTAACGCTTTCCTTCAGAATACACTTCCTGAAAATTTTTCCGCCGATAAATCCGTCGACAGCGCCTAATACCAGCGTTTATACGTTAAGAATCTTGTAGATGTAGAGAAGCAAGAAAACGACTCCCATTATGCTTAACAGGCTTGTTATTGAAATAACTGGTTGAAAGAAAGTTGCGGTTGTTTCTGATAGTTGTGGCAAGATTAAAAGGTTGATGAGAAGTGGAGCAGCAATGAACACTAATGCAAGATAGAAGTATTTGCCACGTAAGGTACTTGCCTGTTCCATCTGAGACAAAAGTGGAGGTATCCTGTCTTCATGAAGCCTTTTGCTGATTTTAGTGATCTCATTGTCCAAATCATTAAACGCTTTAGCAACCTTCCGATGGGCGTCTGCCAAACTTTTGTCAACATTTTCTTTCAGTCTCAAAACAGACATAGAACTTTTGAGGTCAGCTTCAAGCGCTGGTTCAATGTTTGATCTCTCATTAAAAAAGGTGGATGGTGCTTCCCATGTGTCAACTATCTGTTTGATGAGGTCGAATATCTGCCATTCTTTCTTGACATTCTGTCTTCTTTTCCGATAAACTTTGTAAATGCTTGAGTCCATTTCTGAGAGCACAAGACCCGTTTCTGGGAGCCCTTGTTGCCTAAGTTTCAGGTTCAAGAGAACCGCAAAATTGACAAATATCGAGGAGGCTTTCTTAGAGACGCTTTCGTACAGATTTCTCTCTTGGGTAATTGCCGTGGCATGGGCAAGTTGAGTGAATGTTTTTTCCAACGCGTGCAAATGGGTTTCAATTGATTGCATTTTTTCCAATGACAATACTTCAAAGAGATAATGCGGTAATTTTTCAGTGAGTTCGCTTGCGAGTTCGCTGAATCTTCCTTGGGTGAACATCAGTCCTGCTGTGATGATTCCGAGCAGTGTTCCAAACGTTGCCGTGGTTGTTTCCAACGCAGTTTTCAAATCTCCATAACCTACAGATTTAGCAATGCTCAGCCACCCCAGAATGAAAGCTGCTCCGACAACCACCAAGAGAATAGAAACCAAAACCAAGGGATTCTTCAAATACATCTGTCGCCCACTAATTCAAATGCAAGGGTACATTTACCAGCGCCTTTTATTAACGCCTTATCCCAAGTGCAGATACCTCTCCGTGGACTCAACACTGTATCAACAACCACTTTGCTCGTACTCGTGCAGATCAAATCACAAAACTTGCTCTTGACATTAAGACTCACGTCTTTACTAACATGGAGCATGGGGCAATCTGATACTGTAATAGCAAATTTTGACTCTGTCAACTCGACTGGTTGAAACTCTTGTCCGCCAAAAGCAAGATAAATTTCCAACACCTTAGCCAGAGTCTTCATGTTGTTGTCCTTCAGCCCGAGGATTTCTTTTATCCCCTTGATAACGCTCAAGTCAGTCTCACTGATTTGAGCTGTTAGTTCTTGTTCTCCACGCCCAGACTTTTCAAGAATTGGTATAATTACCTCAAGAGGTGGATAAGCATGCTTTTTCAACAGATCCCTAATTTGTTTTTCAGCAGTTTTATTCAACTCTCTACCCGCATACAGTTACTAGGGTTTCATTGATAAGCGTTTTTTGTCCCTTAAGAAGAAATTCATATAAAAGCACCGAACGCTATAAAGCCTAAATTCTTAACAACAGTCATGTGAAATAAAGGGAGAAATGGATTATGGGATTAGATTGGTTGCCGAGAGATGATGAACTTAAAAACCATGCGTTGCACAGCGATATTCATTGGAGCAAGCAGGCACCAGGCGTAATTTACGAGAAGAGACCGTTAACAGACATGCAGGGAAAGCCAATCGATGACTTATTCGTGTCTTGGATCGTCTTGAACAACCCTCAACAGTACAATTCGTACACGACTGAGATGGTTAAGGGAGTCATAGCAGGCTACGAAAATGCTTCACTCGACAGAAGCGTAGTGGCTGTTGTCTTCACAGGCGAAGGAAACAACGCATTCTGCACGGGAGGAAACACCAAGGAATACGCCGAGTACTACAGTAAGAGACCCAACGAGTACGGTGAATACATGGAACTGTTCAACCACATGGTCGACTCCATACTCATGTGCAAGAAGCCAGTAATCAACCGAGTCAACGGCATGCGTGTAGCAGGCGGACAAGAAATCGGAATGGCCTGCGACGTGTCTATTGCCTCCGACCTCGCCATTTTTGGACAGGCTGGCCCAAGGCATGGTTCTTCGCCAGACGGTGGCTCCTCAGACTTTCTGCCCTGGTACTTGAGCATGGAAGACGCACTATGGAACTGTGTTTCCTGTGAGATGTGGAGCGCCTACAAGATGAAGAGACTCGGTTTGATAAACAAGGCTGTTCCAGTCATCAACGATGGGGGCAAGTGGGTTCGCAACCCGCTGGTTGTAACCGACCATTACGTGGACGACGGCGAGGTTGTCTACGGCGAGTTCAAAACTGGAGAAGAATACGAGAAAGCCAACGCTTACGTTAGAGCTGCAAGAGAACAAAACAAGCTCAGCCTCGAACTCTTGGACAAGGAAGTAAACAAAGTCGTCTGGCTGTTCGCGAACCTGTTTCCAGGCTGTCTCATAAAGGCTGTTGACAGCGTGCGGGCGAAGAAGAAGTTCTTCTGGGACCATGCTAAAAACTACAACAGGCACTGGTTGGCTGCCAACATGAATTACGAAGCTTTCATGGGTTTCCAAGCTTTTAACACGAGGAAAATCACTGGTCGAGACACAATCGACTTCATTAAGCTTAGGCAGTTGATTGCCCAGGGCAAGCTTGCAGAAGACGAGATGTATGAGGCTGTGTTGGGCAAACCTAAGAGTAAACCCAGCAAGTAGACTGCGTCAATGTTGAAAGGCGAGAAACATGCACAAGATACCCGACAAGATTTGGACGTGGCAGATGACGAGACCGTGGAGCAAAGACCCGAAAACAGGCGAAGTCGTTGAGGGACGAATAGAAAAGGTTGAGATACCAGTCCCCCAACTGCAGCCAAATGAAGCGTTGATAGAAATCGCAGGATGTGGAGTCTGCCACACAGACTTGGGATACTTTTACGATGGAGTTCCCACGGTTACTAAGCCTCCGTTAACGCTGGGTCACGAGATAAGCGGCACCGTAATAGCGGGTGACAATCGTCTTGTGGGCAGAGAAGTCATTGTGCCAGCGGTTATGCCATGCAACAAATGTGACATCTGCGCCTCTGGAAGGGGAAACCGCTGCCTAGCCCAAAAGATGCCTGGAAACAGCCTAGGCATTTATGGGGGGTTTTCCAATTATATTCCTGTTCCAGCTGAAGACTTGTGCGTTGTGAGTAATCTGGGCGATTTTCAACTCGCAGAGTTTGCTGTGATTGCTGACGCTGTGACAACGCCTTATCAAGCTTGCGTGAGAGCGGGGCTCAAACCTGGAGACAACGTGGTGATAGTGGGCGTCACGGGCGGTGTGGGCAGTTACGTGGCTCAGATGGCAAAGGCATTCGGCGCTAAGACCGTGATTGGTATCGCACGCGACCAAGAGAAACTTGAAAGAGCACTGAAATATGGAGCTGACTGCGTCATCAACTCATCTGGCAAGAACGAAAACGACGTTCGAAACGAGTTCCGAGAACTATGCAAAGCTCATGGGCTGCCCAGCAACTATGGTTGGATAGTCTTTGAAGTTACGGGAACCGCGGCTGGACAGGCTATCGCATTGAACCTGCTGTCCTTCATAGGAAAGCTTGTTGTTATCGGCTTTGGTATGCAGAAGAACGAGTACAGCATTTCGAGGCTGATGGCTTTCGACGCTGACATCATAGGCACGTGGGGCTGTCTGCCAAAATACTATCCCAAAGTTTTGGAAATGGTGCTCAACCAAACAATCAAGATTAGACCCTTCACCGAGACCAGACCGATGAGCAAGATTAAAGAAGTGTTCGAAGAGGCACACACAACGAAGATGATGAAGAGAGTTGTCCTAACACCAGATTTCTAAGATATATCCTTCCATTTTTTTGTTGACAGCAAACTTTTCATGTTACTGTTTACTCTGTCTTTTTGATGGTACTCGTTGGGAGAAGAACAACAGAAGAAAAGGAAGCGTAAGCGACAGCTAACTGTTCTTAAGGAAGAAGAAGTTTTGAGCGAGACTTTTCAAGAGATGATGGCTGTTCTCGAGGAATTGCGAAAAGAAGGAAAGTATGTTGATGTGCAGGTTTGTCCAAAATGCAAGAGCGCAAGGGTGAGAAGGATAGGCTCCATGAGCGGCGACATGGCGGGTCACATGGCGATAACTCCCGTCAAGTTCGAGTGCCTCGACTGCGGATGGAGAGAACGCCTCGTCATAAAAGCAACCAACCGACCGTTAGGCTTGAAAGAAATGGCCATAATCGCAGAAAACTTAAACCTGAAAACCAAGGAGCAGAATTAGGCAGAAATAAAAGCCACCTAGCCAATCAACTTGGACAAACTCCCCAAGGGTTTTTCCATAATAGTGGTTGGGGGATTTGAACACTCGAGAAGCACGTGAAATCCCCCGGAAATCCCTTCTTTTTCCGTTTTCACCTATGGCAAATAATAAGTTAATCGATGATTTCGAGTTCAGCAAGATCTCTTAAGGTTTATCAATTGAAAGACGCTTTTTGTGTAATCGAGGGGATGTTCTTGAGCGACAAAAGAATTTTCGCTCTACTGGAGTCGGTGTTTGGTAGAGGAAACGTGATAGAAGAATGGGACATTGCAAAGGACTCCCAAGATGCTTTACAGAGGGGACTGCAGTATTGCCCACGAATCGACTTCGCGATAAGGCCATTGAACATCGACCGAAACTTTTCTAACAACCTTACTCTCATAAACCAAGCCTATGGCGAATATCGACCACTACTGAATGAGTTAGCAGAAAGAGGATTGAGATGTTCGAGGTCATCAACTAATGAAAATCCACGTTGTTTCTTAGCAATTGAACATGAAAACAAAACGTCAACAAAGCATAGACTTGGGAGCTTGATTAATGTTGGAGCTATTGGAAAATTCGGCATAATCGTTGCAGAGAATCTGAAAGTCTACAGGTCTTATAATAGAATACTAAGATATTTGGAGTTTCTTCAAGAAAATAGAAAGCTGGCAGAAATACAGAACAACTTCGCAGTCATTGAAAAAGTTGAATTCGAAAGTGTTTTGGCGCAAAGAACGCGTTAATGAGGAAACAAAAAATGACAACCGAAACTAAAAGCTCACAGCCCTCCCTTCAAGATTGCCTTAACAAGATAGCTGAGGCGTTAAGAATTGTCAAGGAAGGCTCAAGACAATACTATTTAAAAAATGCTTCAGAGGTTTCAGAAGCAACGCTAAAGGATGTGGATAAATCCTTTTTCTCTTTGACAAATCTCATGCGGGACTTTGCTCTTTGTTGGATTGCCTCAAGACAATCGGGACCTGATGCCACAGAAGTTTCCCCAAGTTGGAGGAAAGAATAGACATAAAGCTTCTTCAAACTGGAAAGTTGGACTTTGTGCAATTCAAGAAAATAATGATTCGATTGAATAGGGCTAACGACGCTTTACTTGGATTGGGTCGGATTGAACTTTATATTTCCAACTACAAAGATCTATGCAAGGAAAAAAAGCTTGAACGAGAAGCTAACCACGCCAAGCTGTTCACTGATATTCTGCTAGATCCAGCAAAAGACAGCATAAAATCAGATGCTTAAAGACTCACAAATCAAATTGACCGATGTAGTTTATATTATGAAAATATGCTGAAAACTAAGACTTTTAAGATAGCATTTGCTTCCTTGCTCGTTTCAGCCTTTTCCGTCCTACTATCAGTTTGGAACATCACTGCACAAGGTACACAAAGTCTTATGGCGCCGGGTTTCTCGCAAGCAGTAATGTTAATCTTATTGGCAATGTCCATCGCTTTTCTTCTCTTCTTGCCGCACAATGGTTTGAGTAGCCACACAAGCTCTGCTAATTTTAGTCTATGCTTTAAGTTCATGGAAGCATGATTGCAAGGATTCTTAATCCTATTGGTTTCGTTTCAAGTTCCGCGGATCGGATACGATACCGAACCACTTCATTGATTATCTTATCGAAATCGCGAATCATTTGTAGCGAAAATGGTGCACCTGTTACCTATCGCAGCATCAAGGTGAAAATGTTTCGTTTCACATATAGCCTTTGGAATTGCGGTGTCTGGCTTTGAATACGTTTACGAAATGGAAAACGCCAAAATCTTCCGAAAAGCGAAGATAGAACCAGAAGTTGGTTCGTCCAAAAGAATGTTATTAGCCGGGCGTCGTGGGACTTGAATCCACGTAGACTTCTGCCAGAGAATTAAACTCTTGTTGATGCAGAATAACTAAATACCTTCAAGAGAAGGCAAAACTGGAGGTGATGTATAGGTAGAAGAAGGCTAAAGGCGCTGTTCCCCTTCTTCTTCTGAAATCTTGTTCCTGACAGAGCAGCGTTAATGGTAGACATCAGTCTCTTGCTAAAAAGCATGTTAGTGTTACACTAAGGCGCAGTCATCACTAACAGCACAAAAATTCTTCCAAACAAACAACGCAGCCATAAATGACAAGTCACTTTTGGCAACATTGAAAATGCGCTAAACCACAGTCAACGCTTATATGAACGAGTAAAGCATATGTCTCAAACTCACTCTTTGGAGTCATATTCATGAAAAAAACCAAAGTTGTCATCATGGGGGCGGCGGGAAGAGACTTCCACAACTTCAACGTCTACTACAGAAACAACCCACAATATGACGTCGTTGCCTTCACCGCCACACAGATTCCAGGCATAGAGAAACGAGGATATCCATCAGAACTGGCAGGTCCAAACTATCCCAAAGGCATTCCAATACACCCAGAGGAAGAACTGCCAGAGTTAATCAAAAAACATGGAGTTGAGGAAGTGGTATTCGCCTACAGCGACGTTTCCCACGATTACGTCATGCACAAAGCGTCCATAACGCTGGCTAACGGTCCGGACTTCCGCCTAATGGGGCCAACAACAACCATGCTCAATGCAAAAGTTCCTGTGGTCTCAATCTGCGCCGTTAGAACGGGCTCAGGAAAAAGCCAAACTTCAAGGAAAGTTGCCAGAACACTGAGGAAAAGAGACTTCAAGGTAGTCGTTATTAGACACCCCATGCCGTATGGCGACCTAGTCAAACAGGCTTGTCAACGCTTTGCTTCGCACGAAGACTTAGACAAGCATGATTGCACCATTGAGGAAAGGGAGGAGTATGAGCCTCATATAGACAACGACATCATTGTTTATGCTGGTGTCGACTATGAAAGAACATTGAGAGAGGCTGAAAAGGAAGCGGACATAATTGTTTGGGATGGAGGCAACAACGACATCCCCTTCTACAAATCGAACCTTCACATCGTAGTAGCTGATTCACATAGACCCGGGCACGAAATCACATATCATCCAGGAGAAACCAACCTAAGAATGGCAAACGTCGTCATCATTAACAAAGTAGACACAGCAAACCCAACAAACGTGGCTACTGTGAGAAACAACGTGAAGTCTGTGAACCCAGACGCCATCATCATCGAAGCAGCATCACCCATAACCGTGGACAACCCAAAACTTATCAGCGCCAAACGAGTGCTGGTCGTTGAAGATGGACCGACCCTAACGCATGGAAACATGGCATATGGCGCCGGAACAATTGCAGCTGAGAGATTAGGCGCGGGAGAAATAGTGGACCCTCGCCCCTACGCCGTTGGCTCAATCACAGAAGCCTACAAAAAGTATGGGCATCTCGGAGCGGTTCTTCCAGCGTTGGGGTATGGCAAAGAACAGATACATGAACTTGAAGAAACAATAAACAAGACACCGTGCGATGTTGTCCTGATCGGAACCCCTATTGATTTGAGACGAGTCTTAAACCTAAACAAGCCAGCGGTGAGAGCTAAATATGAACTGCAAGAGATCGGCACACCAACACTTGAAGACATACTTAAAGAAAAGTTTCCCACAAAGTAAGGACAGAACGCATCTATTCTTTAGTTTGAGAATGTGATTAAATGGCAGAAAACAGCAGTATGTCAAGGATACCAGTAAAATTCATAATCGAAAGAGTAGGCGAAGCAGAAGGCGAATTAATCCGCCACATGGCTCCAAGAACTGTAGACGCCATAGACAAGAAGTTGCCTGTTGAGGGTCGAGCAGCAATATGGAAAGAAGAAGTTTACTTCGAAATTCCAGTCACAATGGGCGAAGAAAAAGCCAAACCAACAGTGAAGAAAGGCGATTTAGCATATTGGCCTATGGGTCATGCCCTCTGTGTTTTTTATGGCGGCTCGCAGCCTTACAGCCCCGTCAACATTGTAGGACAAGTACTCAAGCATTTGGAATTGTTCAGCCGAGTGAAGAGCGGCGCTGTTATTCGCGTTGTGCGTGTTTAAGGAAACTGTATCCTTGTATCAGCCCATTCTTTTAAGAGTTGGTCACATCTTTGGCGGATGTATTTGCTGTTGCTTTTTGCTTTAAGTGTCCTTAGGAACTCCAAACGTTTTTCCATGGCGGCAATTTCGCCTATTCCGTAGTAGAGGTTGCCTTCCAAGTAATCTTTCATTTGCTGCGCCTTCTGCACAACGTAGCTGGCGGCGTCTATGAGGTCGACAAGCATGGACATGTTCGCCCATATTATCGCGTCAGCCTCGTGAAGCTGGCTGAAGCCTTCAATCTCTATGATTTGTCTAATGTAAGTGCGCAGAAAATCATAGTACCCAGCTGTCTTAATGAGCTCGATAAGCTGTTTCATCTTGTTCTTGAACTGTTGGCTTCCCTCAATCTTTAAGTCGTGCTTGTATCCTTTTTGGATGAGTTCTCTTGCTTTGTCAACTTCTTCTTGAGTGTAAACGCGTTCGGGAAACTCCAAATGCTTGCCTCATGCAAACAAAAGGAAAGCGATTAGTCGTGGGGCTTGTATATTTTCAGGTTTTTGCTTCCTGAAACGTAGTCAATAACGCCTCGCTGTGTAAGCTCATCAAGCATGTCTCTTGCCACGCTTAAGCGCAAATTGAAGCGAGAAGCAACAGCGTAAGGCGTGATAGCCTTCATTTTCTTGACTTCATTGACTACTTTCTCACTTCTCGGGTCGGGCGGAATTATGCCAGGCGCCTTTTTCTCTGGAGCCAACCCGCCTGATTTGCCTCCCTTTTTGGGCGCTTCGTCCTTCTTATCCTGCGTTCGTTCCATTTGTTTTATTGTGAGCTTCTTTTTTCCACCCATTTTAATCAACCGAGTTTCACTTGAAGGATGCTGTTACTTATAGACTTATTCCCGATTTCTTCTTTTTCTCATTTGATTTTGTTAGACAGATTCTGCATGAATCTGCATCATGTTAGTTTGAAGCTATGGTGTTGATTTGTATTTGTGTTGAACGTTAACACATCTGGGTTTATTACATGCGAATCCACTGATTATTTTTTGAGCGTCTATCAGGAGACTTCTCTAATGAATCTCCAAGTTCAGTCGAGGAAACAGCGAAGTGACAGAGTTAACAAAGTGGTGGAGAGAGTGCTCAACCAGATTTTGGGTCGAGAAGCTGCTAAAGTAGTTTATTACCATCTGGAAAACAGTTACTCTATCCAAAAAGATGAAATCACGGGAAAGCTTGATTCCTTCAATCAAGCGCTTGAAGCTTATCTGGGCACTGGTGCCGAGGTTATAGAAAAATTGATCCGTGAAAACTTGCAGTTTGACGACGTTGAGGAAAATAGAGACCTAGATTTTTTGGAAAGGCAAAGAATACTAAAACTTGCATGAAACTGTCGATGCCACGAATTTTCAGTTTTTGAACAGTTCTGTGTTATTTTTGGGTTCGAGTTGGGCGGCGTTTCTTTTCTTTGGGCAGGGGAACAGCGTATAATTTTTCCAGTGTTTGTCTGTGCAGCGTGTTCATGGTGCAGAAGGGCACGATTTTGCCGCCTAGAAACCCA
>Ga0315314_1001183_pt1 | contig 24191 bp, 19 predicted proteins | sample TDP9_MG_FD_203631 | JGI IMG/M metagenome (GOLD analysis project Ga0315314, IMG submission 203631) | Freshwater sediment microbial communities from Lake Towuti, South Sulawesi, Indonesia - TDP9 | ecosystem: Environmental > Aquatic > Freshwater > Lake > Sediment | place: Indonesia: South Sulawesi... | reverse complement strand
GGGGAAGCCTCTGGCATTCTGCATGTCTGTTTCTCTGGGCGTTCTTCCGAGCCTCACTGCTAGTCTTTTCATGTAGCCTGTCAATTCCTCCCTCGTGTAAAAGCCTCTCACTCCTTCCAATCCACTGTCTAGCATCGTTACTAAGTCATGCCTGCCCAACCTCATCATCTTGTCTTTGAGTTCGTTCAGGTAGACATAGCGCAGTCCATCAACTTCATACTCAAGTGCCTTGTGTATACACCAAAACTCTAGTCTATGCCCTGGAATCATATATCTTTCTATCTCCGATTCTTTTCTATCGCTGAAGTAAGATGTCACCATGGCATCAATGATAAGTTTCTCACTCTCAACATATATGTCGGGTGTACCTATTATTTTCTTTACCTTACCTCTTCTAACGTTCCTACTTCCATATAGTGCTTTCGCCATTTGAAAGCAAACGTACTCCCATTTTGCCCAGAGTTCTTGGTCACTTCTGTCAAGTCCTGCCTCGTCTATCGCACGAAGCCAGGAGCCGAATCTCTTTACGTAGGTACCGGCGCTTGGCCCACCTTTTTCGTGAGTCATGTCCCACTGGGTAGGTGTCCTCTTGAGTTCTTTGGCCACAGTCCTCAGATGCAGGAGCATTTCTTCTCTGGTGGCTCCGTCGTAGCGGTTGACTTCTATATTCAGTCGCTTCAAAGCACGATTCCAAGAGCCGAATCTTCGGCAGTACACACTGAAGCGAGGGAATCCCTGCAAAGAGTCCATGTCTACCGTACGAGGAGTTCTACCCAAAACCACGCTGGCCTTGTGCAAGTATTCCAGCAGTTCCTCATCACTGTACCTGTAGCGCACTTGTTTCTCTGCAACCTCATGGTAACCTATCTCTCTCAACAACTGGTTCCACGAACCGAAGTATCTCCGTATTGTTGACAGACATGGCAATCCCTTTCGTGTTCTCTGGAAGAGGGTACTGGAAGGTACCATCCCTGATTCGTTGTAATGACCTTCAATGAAGGCCTTCACAGCTCTTGCTACTTCAGTCCTACGCTCAGTCGCTGCTCTCAAAGCGTTGTCCAAGGTTCCGAATTCTGTTTCGTAAACATCTAATGGAGGCAAACCCTGCCTCACGGCTAAGTCCCTTGCCGTCGGCATCCTTCCCAGCTCTTTTCTCAGGTCGTTTAAGGTTTTGAGTAGACTTGTCTTAGTGAGTCTGGTCTGCCTAGGCTTCCTAAGTGGAGTCAATCCTGCCTTTTCGAGCGCCGAACACCAAATTCCAAATCTTTTACTAACTGTGCGGGAGGAAGGATACCCCTTCGTGAGCGAATCCATGTCTCGCTCACTTGGCGTCCTGCCGATTGCCTCCTTCAGGTTGGTCAGCACACTTATAAGATACTCATCCTGATATTTCTTGCACCGTCTCCTGTCAATTCTGTTTTCGCTCAAACCTGCTCTCCTTATTGCTTCTCGCCAGTTGCCGAAATGTGTTTGGTATGCGCGAGCAGAGGGGAACCCTTTTCTATCGGTCATCTCTTGTGATGAAGGAGTTCTTCCCAATTGACTCGCTAACTCAACCAATTTCGTTATCAAATATGCGTCCTCATAGGCCTTAGTCAATCCTACCCTCCTGACAATCCCCACTAATACGTCATTGTTCTAATCTTGCGGCGTTCCACTTAGAGTATCTTGCCTAGAAAGCACCCGCATTGACCAACGGCACTCCAAATTCCAGTGTCAGTACCCTGGTTGGTTGCTACTCTCCAAGATTATACCACACCCCGCTTGGATGCAGATTCAAGGTCTCACTACACTTGCCAACCAAAACGAGGGCGGAGAGGGAAGTCATGGAGAATGAACAACAAGGCTAAGTACTATCGCCTCGAAGAGTCTTGTCAACTTTTGATAGCTTTAGGCACTCTTGCGTAAAAGGCAGACCCAGGGCAGAAGCAGGCCAGTGGGCGCTTTGAACCATGCTGGGCATTGGCAATGTCTTCTAGTTAATGCTAAGTTGGAATCTTGGCTTGGTCTATTGGCTCCCTAATGTAAGACTTTGCTTGCTCTACGGTATTGTGCATTGCCATAAGAATGGAGGTAAAACTCTGGCCAAGCCAATGCACACTGAAATATTTGGATTCGGGTGAGACACCATCGCCATAAATCGTAATGTGAAGAATGTAAGAGCCAGGTAGAAGTGCCTTTGGGATACCTCGTCGCATTCGGTCCGTCATGATGTATGCATGGCTCTTCACGTCGTATCGGGTAGATAAGACATCCAGGTATTCGCACTCTTCTGGGTTTAGGTCAATGGGCCATAAGGGGACAGCATTTTCATCAGTTCCGACCCATTTCAGCGTGACTGGGTCGTACTGCTGGATAAGGTTGCCATCCGTGTCCATCACCGCTACAAGCTTCCCTATGCACCTCCTAGCCACTGACTTGCCCAAGTTCCGCACTCTTATGCGAAGCCAATACGCCATGGTAGTGTAGGTTCTTTCTTTGTCAAGCTTGACATCAACTGAGGTTTTTCTACAGTATGGTACACCCATATCAAATTCTATTCCAAATCTTGGCTGCTGGTGCCAAGGCTTAATGAATTGTAAGTACACTGTCACAAACACAACAGCCAAGGTGCCAAATGCACCTACAGCAATAGCGATCAATGTCCCTGCTTCAAGTGTCATAGTCTTGCTTTTGCCAGCATTTTACCATCGACCATTACCAGGCACAACTATTATTGTTGCGATAAAGCTAGACAAGAACTAGTCTCGTACCTGACACTTGCTGACACCCTCTGACAATGGCAGACAACCGAGTTGCTCTATCTGTTGCGAGTGCGCTAGAATTTTCACCGTGGAGGCCATGTGCTACTGAGCGTCACCGAAGCTGCCAAAAGGCTAGGTATCTCACAGCAGCGTATACGGGTACTATTAGCCCATAGCCCAGGGACGGCTTAAGGGGAAGAAGGTAGGGGGCACCTGGGTCGTCCAGGGACTAAGTTACATTAGAATGAGGCCAGGTAGAAAGGGGGTGAAAAAAGGCAAATAATGAAAAGATAGGTGCACTACCTCATGGATTAGCGAGGCGATGTCTGGTAGCCTACTCCATGTATCCTGACACGATTACCCTCTAGCTCAGTCCTGGCACCCAACATCTCCGCCACCAACCAGAGGTTGGTCTCCACGTGCTCTGTCATTCTCGGTATGGTGTACTGGCTTACCCCATCCCCCAGGGCGCAATAAGGGATCAGCTGGTCTGCCAGGTATCTGTCTACCCCTGCCCCCGCCTTCAGGTCCTCCAGTAGATTCCGGGCTACATAGCGACCGATCTCCTCTGAACTCCTCCCCGGTCTTCCCGCTCTATCAGAGCCGATGATGCACCCGGTATCAGTTTCTGCCCATAGGCTGAGGACAGCCCCTTTCTGAGTGGCCTGGGTATCATATATCAATTCTATCTTGGCATCATACCCCCTCTTCCTCAGCATCTCTTCACATTCTTCGGCCATTCTCTGGCTGACCCTCTGCTCTTTGAGGTGGGAAGAGAGGGCGATGCCTTCAATCTTCTTCACCTTCCCCTGCTCCAGCAAAGTCAAGGGGCTGAGCCTGGCTTCTAATGGTTTGACCCTCACCTCAATAACCCCCTTGCCCTGAGGGACATAGCCCGGCTGCTTCACCTCCAGCTCAGCACTGATGCCCATCTTTCTCAAGGTGGGAAACAGCACATATTGCATGTGATAGGCAGAGGGGGCGAAATCTTGAAACAGACCTCCAGAGATTCTGAAAGTGGAAGGTTTATCAGCGAAGCACCCCACCAGCAGCAGGCTCATGGCTAACGTGGTGGTGGAGCCAGCAGTGCCTATCTCCCACTCGTAGAAGCCTCCCTTGATATGTTTCCCCGGTCTATAAACTATCTCCCTTGAGCCTACCTCTGCTTTTTCTACCCTGCCGCGGCACATATCCTTGCAGGCTAAGACCACCTGTAGATGCTGTGGTCTAAGCCCCGGCTTGTCCCTTTTGGCGCGGATATTGTCTATGTGCAGGTCTTCACCAAGGAGCGTAGACAGGGCTACGGCATATCGTAGTATAGTGCCACTTCCCGACTTCGCTGACCCATCAATGTAAATCATTGTCCAGGCTCAGGCTTATTCTAATCTGAGCCAAGGGTGACTGTAAACCACTCTGACCTCTCGCAATTACCAGGTTTTCACTAAAATGCTCCCGCTTCGAAGAGTCTTGTCGACCTTCGTGGTTTTAAGCCAGAAGCTTTCTTATCAAGCCTGAAAAGGCTTTCCCACAGGCAGGCGTTTGAGACCCCCCGATTCATCGGGGGGAGTCTCACCTGTGCTAGCCGCCAACTGCGGGCTTCAGCCCGCATGTGGGGTGGGCGGCATGAATGCCACCGTTGGCTGCTTCGCTACGTGACAGACCCCGCCCTGAAGGGCGGGGTCTCCTGAGCTGTAGTGTCGTGACTCCTGGCACGACGGATGATTGGTTTGCGCAAAGCGGGTAATTGCAAACTACGACCTGAGGGCAAGCCGACTGTTTGCTTGGTGCTTTTGGCAGCATGAAGTGACAGCGGTTGGGTGGGGCATTTTGTGAATTGGGGTCGTTCGATTGTAAGATATCAGAGGAGTATTGCAGGATGCCCTTGGCTGCATCATGAAGAACCAGGCCCTCCCTTCTAAGTCCCCCTTTGCGGCGTCGGCAAAGCTGATGCTCGCCTTTTCCTTCGCCATCGCTTTCCTGTTACACGTCCTACTATTCGCCACAGCGCCGATGGTAACAGAGATTATGGAGGAAATGGACCTGTCTCATGCCCAGTTTGGGCTTGCTTTCTCAGTGGCTATGATAAGTCTGATCCTTTTCAGGATACCATGGGGGTTGGTGAGCGACAGAACTGGCTACGTGAAGGCTCTCAAGATAGCACTGGTCATATCTGCGGTTTCCGCACTGCTAAGGGCATTCTCGCCCAGCTACCCCACCCTCTTGCTAAGCCAATTCTTCCTTGGCCTGGGTCTGGCCGCAGTGCTGCCCTGCCTGCCTCTTTTGGTGAGGGAATGGGCACCCAGGACAATTGGCTTTTCTACCGGACTCTACGTTTCCGGTTTTGCCGCTGGCAACGCCACCGCTCTGGCGCTTACGCCTCACCTTCTGGAGACAATGGCCTGGCGGCACGTTCTGCTATTGTATGGCGGTCTGGCGGCTGTTTTGTGCGGGCTTTGGTGGTGCCTGGCCAGAAGCACTGCCGAAGGCACATCGGAGTCCCAACTGAAGAACCTCGGAGCAGTCCTCAGGGAGAGGTACGTGTGGGTGTTGCTCTTTTTCATGATAGCGTCGATGGGAAGCTACGATACCTTGGCTACCTGGATGCCAAAGGTCCTCGAGATGAAGGAGCTTAACAGCGAGATTGCCTCTTTGCTCCCTTTGGGATTCTTTCTGGCAGGACCCACGGTGGGATTGGCGTCAGACAGATTTCGGAACAGAAAGGTGATAGTGGGTCTCCTGGGTGTCGTGGCAGCTGCTTCAATTCTGGGAATAAATTATGCCCCGTTTTCTCTCTTGCTTCTCTGCCTTTTCCTTTCAGGGTTCAGCGTCATCGGCGTGCTCACCATTACCCTGGCAGTACCGGCAGAGCATGAGCGTCTGTCTGCCTCCCTGGGGAGTGTAGTTGGTCTGATTTCATCAGTGGGTAATATCGGTCCAGCGGTGATGCCTGTTGTCTTCGGCTTCTTGATGGATGTCACCGGCACATTCCATGCTTCGTTGCTTGCTGTAGCGGCTCTGGCGGGGGTGACGTTCATCTTGGGCTCGAGAGTCAGCGAGTGAATCGGACAAACGTTTTCCCGGAGTAGCAGGGCGTTATTGCCTCTAGGAAGTGTTACCCATGTTTGAAAACACTACTCATGCAGGGTGGCCATCCTATCGGGATATGCCCGGTTGTAGTCTATCAATTTGCTAAGAGCCAATGCTGCCCCTCTAACGGAAAGGAAAAGAGGCAGCCCGAACTCCACACAGATGGCCCGCAATTCGGCCGAGGCCTGCCACGTACCGTCATTTCCCATGGAGTGGAGAACAACTGCCTTGGGCAACTGGCAGGCCCTGGCAGCCAGAATCATCGGCCCAACTACGCAGTCAACCACCAAATTGATCACTGGCATTGGACTAATGTCAAAGCCATGTTGGAACACTACCAAGTCCAGGTCGGGCCAGTCTTTTAGCACCGCATTGAGCTGTCCCCATCCTCCGCCAAGTTCCGTGGACGCCCTCTCTCTAAGTAGGTCGATACAGGTACGGTTTCCCATGGCGCTGAAGAATTCAAAACCGTCGGAGGCAACAAGTGGACCAGTATCGATGGGATTGCGGAGCATGCTATTTGCCAGGTCAATGAACTGTTTTAGCCTTCCCCTTATCTCCTCCGATACAGGGGCGAGGCGCAACCCTACCCGCTCAAGCTCATCGGTGACCATGACGCTGGCACCACCTCCAGGCCCCACAACGCAAGTGTTGGGACCCTTTGGGGGTCTAACACGGAGGAGGGCTACCAGCATATCGACCATCTCTTCAATGCTGTCTACCCTTATTGCCCCAGCCTGTCTAAGAAGTGCATCCCAGGTGGTGTCGGCCCCGGCTAGAGCCCCTGTATGGGAAGAGGCAGCCCTGAGTCCGCCATCGGTGTAGCCTCCCTTAAAAACAACCACTGGCTTGGCAGATGCGGCCTTGTTAAGGGCAGCCACCAAGCGCTGGCCATCACTGGCACCTTCGATGTACGCTGCGATGACCTTTGTCTCACTATCCTCAGCCATGTAATCCAATAAGTCGCACTCGTTGATGTCACAGGCATTACCATAGCTGACGACTTTGCTGAAACGGAGTCCGCGGGCCAGGGCATGCCGGACCATGTAGGTGACATTCCCGCCACTCTGGGACAGATATCCAACAGGCCCTGACTCTAGAGGGAAGTCAGGACTTAGACCAATCTTGCCTTTGGGGTAATAGATGCCCAGACAATTGGGACCGATGATGCGGATGTTGCCCCGCCGGGCTATTTCTTGCAGTCTGTTCTGCAACTGGATCCGTTCAGGCTCGCCAGTCTCGGCATAACCGGACGAAAAGACATGCACTACCTTGACTCCCTTTTGGCAACATTGCTCCATGATTGCCGGTGTGTATGGGGCAGGGACGGAGATAATAACGTAATCCACGGGTCCGAGAATATCTACCAAGGTGCGGTAGATGGGAGAGCCCATCATCTCGCCTCCCCTGGGATTCACGAGGTAGAGGTGTCCGGGGTATCCACCTTTGAGCAGCGAATCAAGGTAGAGTTGTTTAATCCATATCTTGGGCGGATCGGCTGAGATGCCTACAATGGCGATGGAGTCAGGGTGGAAGATGTAATCGAGGGGATGCGACTGGCGCTGGTTGTCGGGATACCTAATGTTGCTCAATCTTCTCGATTCCGGCAAAGACCACTAGGGGAACATCTGATGACGCAGTATGCAGCACTCAAGCGCATTGTATCATCTGGATGTGTTTGTCCCCGCTATCTCCAAAGGGAATAATACCTCGACCTGGCTCACCTTGTCAAAGCACTCTGTAGACAGGGCGTCTAATGTCATTGCGAGGCACCAAGTGCCGAAGCAATCTCTGGAAGCAATAGTGAGATTGCTTCCCCCGATAAATCGGGGTCGCAATGACCAAGTTTTCAGCAAAATGCTCCTGCCTCGAAGAGTCTCGAAGGGTCTTGTCGACTTGTCGACCGTCGTGACAGGAGTCACGATGCTACAGCTCCCAGGAGACCCCATCCTTCAGGACGGGGTCTGTCACATAGCGAAGCAATCAACGGTGGCATTCATGCCGCCCACCCCACTTGCGGGTCGACAAGACTCTTCGGGTTGGCTGCTAGCACGGGTGACACTCCCCCCGATGAATCGGGGGGTCTCAAGCGCTTGCCTGTGGGAAAGCCTTTTCAGGCTTGATAAGAAAGCTTTTGGCTTAAAACCACATGAAGAGTGAGAACATTTTAGTGAAAACTGGGTAATCGGAAAAGCTGCTTGGCATCGAACTGCACCGCACTGGATGGTATAATCTGATATACAGATGCACTTCAGGGGTTGACCTGTTGGAGGTTAGAAAAGAGCCATGCCAATCCAAAGTAGAGGCAAGATAGGCTATGCGCTTGGTGGTGGTGGGGCACGAGGGGCAGCGCACATCGGCGTTCTCAAGGTTCTGGAAGAACACGGCGTCTTCCCGGACATCATCGCCGGAACCAGCATCGGCGCCCTAGTGGGAGCTCTCTACTCTGCCGGACTCAAAGCTGCCGAAATAGAGCATTTCGCCTTGCAGATGAACTGGAGACGACTGGCGCGGCTGGCTGACCTCACTCTGCCTATCAGCGGCTTTGTTCAGGGCAAGCGGATCACATCACTTCTGAAATCTATCCTCGGGGATGCAACTTTCTCGGACCTCAGAATTAGCTTCGCCTGCGTAGCTACAGACATTATCAATGGCGAGGAGGTGGTGCTTTCCAGTGGCTCAGTGATTAGAGCTGTGCGGGCAAGCATCTCCATTCCTGGCATCTTTACGCCAGTCAGAGTGGGCGGACGATACCTCGTCGATGGAGGTCTGGTTAATGAGGTTCCGGTGAGTACCTGCCGTTCTATGGGCGCTGAGTATGTTGTTGGCGTCAATGTCATCCCTGACCCAGCAGCCATGCTGCAGGAGTTAGAGAAGGAAGTGCGCCAAGGCAAGGGCAAGAAGGGACGAGCAATTGCGAAACCATCAGACTGGCAAACAGACAAGGCGAAGCGGTCCCGGAGGAGACCTCCCAGCCTGGTCAAGGTGCTAAGCCAGTCCCTGCTTATCCCAGGATACCGGGTGGCAACGCAGAATCTGAGAGCCGCAGATTTGGCCATCAGTCCGGCAGTAGGGAGGATTGGCTTCTTCCAATTCGATCGAGCGGCTGAGGCTATTGCAGCCGGTGAGGAGGCAGCGCGTTATACTTTGGAGCTTCACCCCAAAATTTTGTAGTGCTCCGATTTATCGGAGCCACTATTAGTCCCTGTCATTGCGAGGACCCCGACTGGTCGGGGGACGAAGCCATCTCCAAAAGGGATTGCTTCCCCTCGAAGAGTCTATTCGACCGACAAATCGGGGTCGCAATGACAAACAGGACCGGCAACATCATATGATAGCAAAATAAAGGAATCAGCCTTGAACCAGCTAACCGATACGCTCACCTTCCTGGGGACGGCGGGGGCCCGGGTGATGGTAGCCAATCAAATCCTGGCCTCAGGGGGTCTCTGGCTTGACTTGGGTGGCACAGAGATATTGCTTGACCCCGGTCCGGGGACCCTGGTTCAAGCTGCCAAGCGCAAGCTGAAGGCTGCCAAGCTGAAAGCTATTGTCCTCTCTCATAGACACCTGGACCACTCAGGAGACATCAACATCATGATCGAAGCTATGACCGAGGGTGGTTTTCGCCAGAGAGGGGTGCTCTTTGCTCCCAGGGATGCTCTGGATGAGGACCCGGTAGTCCTCCACTATTTACGACCCTCTTTGGAGCGTATTGAGGTTCTTCAAGAAGGCGGAAGCTACAGTATCGGTGATATCTCTTTTCACACCCCGCTGAGGCACCACCACCCTGTAGAGACCTATGGCATAGTATTCGAGACGCCAAGACATACTATCTCCTGCCTGGTAGATACCCGCTACTTCGATGAGCTTTGCCGCCACTACAAAGCTGACCTCCTCATCCTCAATGTGGTCAGGCTTGAGCCAGGTGGTCCCTTTGACCACCTAGCAGCCTCCGAGGCAGGCGAGATTATCAAGTGCCTCAAGCCAAAGGCGGCTATCCTGAGCCACTTCGGCATGACCATGTGGCGGGCTAAGCCCTGGGAGGTAGCCAAAAGGCTAGCTGACGAAACAGGTGTCCGCGTCATCGCCGCCCGAGATGGTATGAGGTTTGACCTGGCTGAACTGGACTAGAGAAACTGTGTTTTTCAGAATTAATCGACCCCAGGAGGGGTCTCCCACACAAGCTTGCCTGTGGGAGAGCCTTTCCAGGCTCGATAGAAAAGGAGATATTCTGAGGTAACAGAAATCCATGTCTTTGAATCCTGAAGTCGCCAAGCAAATAGAAGAGATTCGCCAGGATAGAATACATGGGGCTAGCTGGCTTTCCAGGCAGGCAATTGGTGTAATGAACCTTGCTATAGAGAAAAGCGAAGCCAAGAACGTAGCCGATTTTTTGGAGGAGCTGAAAGCAGTAGGAAGAGGGCTTATGGAAGCTAGGCCATCCATGGCTTCCATAACTAACTGCGTCTCTCGCTTTATTTACCAGGTTTCCCAGAAATCTGAGATAAAGAAGGATTTGAGTTCATTGAAGAAGCTTGCCTGCTCCAAAGGGAAGGAGCTTATTAAGGATGTGGAAGGAACCTTCTTCAAAGCCTCTGAGCAGGGGGCTGAGCTGATTGAGAAGGGTGATAGATTGATGACCTGTAGCTATAGCTCGACAATATGTGAGACTTTTAGACTAGCTAAACTCGCCGGGAAGGGATTCCATGTTTTTGTTGCCGAATCCAGGTCAAGCAATGGCCAAGCCTATGGCAAAATAACCGCCGAGCAGCTTAGGTCTTACGGAATTCCGGCTGAAGTTATTCCTGATCAGGCTATAAAGCAATATATATCAAAGGTGGGGAAGGCTTTAGTAGGCGCTGACAGCATATTAGCTGATGGCTCTCTTATTAACGGTGTGCCAACCTATGCGGTTGCCTTGGCAGCAAAGGAAAGTCAAATCCCTTTTTACTGTCTTTGCGAAACAGACAAATTTGATACCCGGAGCTACCTTGGTCAGCCGTCAGAATTAGAAGAAGGTTTTGACAGGGTTCCACTCCACCTAATAACCGGGATAATAACTGAAGAGGGAATAATAAAGCCGGGCGAAGTAGTAGACTACATAAAGCAAAGGGCAAGGTATGTTCGAATCCTGCTCCCTAAATAAGTAGGGATAGACCTTCAGGTCTGTCCCTCATGCTAATTATTGGCACCACGAAGGATGAGAATAGAAAAGCTTAGGCAGATTACTCTCTACCCCCTCCCTCTATCTCCCTCCCGCTGGGGGAGGGAGAACCAGCATTATATGCTAGCAATTGCGACGATTGGTATTACTCGTCGCCTCAGGAGAGGCGACGCTACAACTATCAAAGTCGACAAGACTCTTCGAGCTGTAGCGTCGTGATAAGAGTCACGACGGGTGATTGTTTTTGCGCGAAGTGGGTAACTGTAACCCACGTGGCCCATCCTAAATCAGCGATTACTACCCTTATCTTAGGCGGGTGCTCTGTCACCCGCCCCGCTTGGCAGGGGACAAAGCCCTTACCCTATGCATGGGACATTTCAATCGCTGATTCTGAGTAGCTCAAGCATTTAGAAAGTGATCAGCAAATAGAAGGTATCACTTCTTGGGGCGGGCCTTTGGTATGCCAGTGGCCCAGCCACCATCGACTACTAGGGCGGCCCCGGTGACATAGGCAGAATCGTCAGATGCTAGATAGAGCGCAGCTCGAGCTATCTCCTCTGGCTGCCCAAACCTTCTCATAGGTTGCGATTGTCGGAAAGGTGGTGGAGACTCACCCTGACCTGGCGGTTGCGCCATCGGGGTGAGGATCCCACCGGGGCAGATACAGTTGACCCGAATATTCTGGTCAGCGTATTCTAGAGCTATTGTTTTAGTTAGTTGGATAACTCCTGCTTTGGAAGCGCAATAAGCAGGGAGACCCGGCAATCCGACTATACCCGCAGTAGAGGCAGTATTGATGATGACACCCCCACCTTGATTAAGCATTACCGGAATAACATGCTTTGAACCCAAAAAGACTCCCTTAAGGTTGATATTGAGAATAGTATCCCATTGCTTCTCTGGGGTGTCTGCGGTGAAGGTATACCTACCCATGATGCCGGCATTATTATAAAGGATATCTATTCGCCTATATTTATCCAGGGTTGTCTTAATCATCCTCTCCACATCAGCCGCCTTAGAAACATCAGCCTCAATAAAGATAGCCTCACCCTTGGCCTTTTGGATCATCTTGACCGTTTCCTGGCCTCCTGCCGGAACATAATCCACAACAGACACTTTAGCTCCTTCTTTAGCGAAGAGAAGGGCAGTAGCTCGCCCGATTCCAGATCCAGCCCCGGTAATCAAAGCTACCTTTCCCTCTAACTTACCCATCTTTAGCACCTCCTTTATTTGTCAGATTATCTTGCCTCACTTCAGATATTGATGAAGTAGGGGAGGGGCTTGTCCCCTCCCTCCGATGAATTTTATTCATCGGAGCGGGAGCCCACAAGAGGCTCCCCTACCTCTTTATAACCTAAGACACGGTTCAAGCAATGACGCTGATTAGCATATCACCCCGCCCCTGGGCGAGGCATTCGTGGGCTGACGATCCAGCCACCATCGACCACCAAGGCTACGCCGGTGACGAAAGAGGAATCGTCGGAGGCCAAATAGAGAACAGCCTGAGCGATATCCTCCGGCTGCCCTGTCCTCTTCAAAAATTGTACCCGGATATAGGCATCCATGGGGAGAGAGACGCTCTCCGTCATCGGCGTTTGGATGGCACCCGGGCAAATACAATTGACCCGAATGTTTTGCCTCCCGTATTCCGCAGCCATCATCTTAGTTAATTGGATCACTCCAGCCTTGGAAACACTGTAAGCAGGGTTACCCGGGAGTCCAACCAGTCCCACTATAGAGGCAGTATTGATGATGGCGCCCCCACCTTGGTCGATCATCACTGGGAGGGCATATTTTGAACCGAGAAAGACACCCTTAAGGTTAATGCTGAGCACCCTGTCCCACTCCTCCTCTGTGGTCTCCAACAGGGACACTCCCCTTTGCGTGATACCGGCGTTATTGTAGAGAATGTCTATTCGCCCATATTTATCCACGGTTGTCTTAATCATCCTTGCCACATCAGTCGCCCTAGAGACATCAGCTTCAATAAAGAGAGCCTCGCCACCAGCCTTTTGGATCATCTTGACTGTTTCCTGCCCGCCTGCTGGAACATAGTCAGCAACAGCCACCTTAGCTCCTTCTTCTGCAAAGAGAAGGGCGGTAGCTCGCCCGATTCCAGATCCAGCCCCTGTAATCAAAGCCACCTTCCCCTCTAGCTTACCCGTCTTTGTCACCTCCTTTATTTGTCGAGGAATTTTGGAGGTTCTTCACCCCCAAAATCTTTGTAGTTGCCCCCCGATATATCGGAGGGCTACTACATTCCTAAACAGTCTCTTGATCGAGTTAATTTTGCTTCACCTTTGACTATTGATTAGGTTACCACCCTTACCACCCGGTCTATCCCTCCCAGGTCGGGTATTAAGTCTATCTTGGCAGTGGGGAAATAATCTTTCACCAAAGCGGTGGCCACTGGACCCTGTCCCTGTCCAATCTCCAGTAGAATCAAACCTCCGGGGAGAAGCTTTTGCTTAGCCTGGGGCAGTAGCTGGCGCACTTTTTCCAGTCCATCCCGACCGCCGGCTAAAGCAATGATGGGCTCAAAGTTCTTTATCTCTGGGCTCAGCTGGGGTAGCTCTGATTCCTTTACATAAGGCAAGTTAGCCAGGATAATATCCACCGGTTTGGGAAGAGGTTGAAGCATGTCCCCCAGAAGAAGATGGACATGCTTTTCCACCCCATGTTTGCTGCAGTTCATACGGGCCACCTCTAAAGCAGCCGCTGAGACATCTATCGCATAGATTTCGGCTTGAGGTTGATGCAAAGCAACTACAATAGCAAGGGCACCACTCCCAGTTCCTACGTCAGCTATTGAAGAAGGGATCTCTGAGGGAAAACGCTGGCGGATAAACTCCAGCGCACCCTCCACCAGCAATTCACTCTCAGGTCGGGGGATAAGAGCTCGGGAATCGATGTAAAAGTCGATCCCGTAGAATTGACACTGCTTCAGGATATAGGCCGTGGGCTCATGGTGGCATCGATGCTGAACTAAATACCAAAACCCTTCCACCTCTGAAGGAGATGTTAGCTCTTGCAGCCTGGTATATAGTTCGGCCTTTCCTATCCCGAGGAAATGCATGAGGAGCAACTCGGCTTCATTTCGAGCGTCAGCGATGTGTTGGGAAGCAATTATAGATTCGGCTTTGTAGAGTGCTTCTTTAAGGTTCACCCAGCAGCTTCCTCCAATTGCTTTGCCCTCTCATCCGTAGCAAGGGCATCAATAAGCTCATCCAACTGCCCTTGGAGGATAGCTGGTAAATTGTGGAGGGTCAAGCCGATACGGTGGTCAGTCACCCTGCTTTGGGGAAAATTGTAAGTGCGCACCTTCTCCGCTCGCTCGGCACCGCCTACCTGGGAGCGGCGCTCCCTGGTAATCTCCTCCTGCTGCTTACGCTGCTCCCTATCCAGAAGACGAGCGCGGAGCACTGCCATTGCCTTTGTGCGGTTGCGAAGTTGTGACCTCTCATCCTGGCAGGTGGCTATTATTCCAGTAGGCAGGTGGGTAATCCTTACTGCAGTAGCCACTTTATTTACATTCTGCCCTCCAGCGCCACCGCTGCGAAAGATGTCCACCTTTAGGTCATCGGGGTTGATATCAACTTCTATCTCCTTTGCTTCAGGTAAAACAGCCACTGTAGCCGTGGAGGTATGAATGCGCCCGCTGGCTTCAGTGACAGGCACCCGTTGTACTCGATGCACACCTGGCTCATATTTTAATCTACCAAAGGCATTCCTGCCGGTGACTTCAAAAACGATTTCCTTAAATCCCCCCCGGTCGCTTTGGTTACTATCGATGACCTCTACTTTCCAGCCTTTAGCTTGAGCGTAGCGGGTGTACATCCGAAACAGGTCGGCAGCAAATAAAGCTGCCTCCTCACCACCAGTGCCAGCACGGATCTCTACAATAGCGTCCTTATTAATGTTGGGGTCTTGAGGTAAGAGGCCAAGCCTGAGCTCCTGCATTAGGGCATCACCACGCTTCTTTAGCGTCTCTATTTCCTGCTTAGCCAGAGCCACCATCTCTGGATCCAAGCCATCGTCCAAAAGCTGCTGGGTTTCCTCTAACTCCTTCAAAGTCCCCTTGTATCGTCTAAATTTGGAAACTAAAGGTTCGATGGCAGCGTGCTCTTGAGCGAAGCTTTGCCATTGCTCATGCTCAACAGCCACGTCAGATTGTGCCATGAGGCGATTCAGTTCCTCGTAGCGTCTTTCCATCGCCTTAAGTTTATCCAGTATCTTTTCCATCGCCCTTTCTCGGTAATTATATCAGGTCACCTCCCAAGCTACAAGGCTTAAGAAATGTTGGCGCAGGTCTTTAGACCTGCCAAAAAGCAGACTTTTCGCCCCTGGGTATTACGCTGAAGCTGACTATAAAGTCAGTCGACATTTCTCTCGGCGCCCGTTCAGTAGAGTGGTCGCAGGGGGTGACTGGCGGCTGCACTACCTTCCAATTGAACTGATTGGCTTTTTGTTCTCCCGCGCCGCTTTACCCAAATCCCTCTCCCCCTCCGCTTAATCTCCTCCCGCTAGGGGAGGTGATTCATAAGGAGTTTTTTAGACGACTATGAGAGACTACCTCAAAGGTGTCATTTTTGAATGTGTACCGCAGATTAAGGATACTGCAGTGGACTTGACCGCCAGGTATGATGGGCATATTATCGGTGTCAAGGACAATAATAGAGATGTGGGTTCCTCAGGTGCTTGTCAGGTCCCTGACCTGACACTCACAAGAAGGAATGGGACTATACATGAGTAGTGAAGAAAGGTACGACATTGTCATTATAGGTGCCGGCCATAATGGCACTACGGCGGCAGCCTATCTGGCTAAGTGCGGATTGAGCGTCTGCCTGCTGGAGGAGAGGCCGGAGGGTGGAGGAGCACAGGAGAACACTGAGCCTATAGCTGGCGTGCGTATCAGCCCCCATGCTATTGCTAACTGTGCCGGACCAGCTCCTGGCTGGGAGCAGTTAGAGTTGTGCAAATACGGTTTCCGCATGCAGTGGCCCCTCACTACCCTATTTCAAGGAAAACCACCGCCCTATGTGATGACCACAGAGGGCTGGATGCCAATTACTGAGAAGGATAAGCAGGGTTGGACCAAGCTAAGTGGTGCCCAGGCTCAGCCATCGTTTACCAAAGACCTGGCGCGCGCCGTCTTCTGGTGTCCGCCGCATCCCCCTGAAGTCGAGCCAACAGCCGAGAACATCCCCTTTATGCAGGTTTATAAGAAGCGACAGCCAGACGTGTGGACTGAGGAGCTGCTCCAGATGACCCTGTTTGACCTTCTAGACGAGTATTTAGAGAGCGAACCGCTCAAGGTACATGCAGCCTACCTGGCAGCGCTGGAAACCGCCCACGGTCACTTTCAGGGAATGGGTATCCCGGCTTTCTGCGGTGTGGTAACCTTTGGATATTTCGATAGAGCTGTTGGACCTCGGGGCAACATGCATGGCTATTACCATGCCATCTTGCGCTGTGCCATAGCCCACGGAGCTGTGGTGCGCACCTGTTGTCCGGTGGAGGAGATCATTGTCAGCAACGGAAGAGCAGCAGGAGTGCGCCTTAGAGACAACGCTGCTGGGAGGGGAAAGATGGTCTGGGCGAACAGGGCAGTCATTAGTGCCACTGACCTTAAGCAGACCTTCCTCAAGCTTATCGGGCCACGGCATCTGGATGCCAGCTTCATACAGCGCATAAAGGACCTCAGCCTCAAGGGGGGAAGCCTCTACCATTCCCAGTTTCTCACTCGTCAGCCCTTTCGCTATCGCCCCCAGTTCCGCACAGGATGGGGTCGCTCAGGGGTTTTTTATGGCGGGATTTACCCCTGCGACTCCCGGGAGATCTATTTTGATAATATAGCTGACGAGCTTGGACGGCGGGGCAAGCCGAGCGTGCCTCCTGATAGGGTAATGTGGCTCATCGTAGGGAGCGGGCAATACAGTCCCACTGACCCGCAATGCACTATTCCCGGCTGCCTTTTAGAAGGTCCGATGGACATCGTGGTCCCCACACCAGAGCCTCACATGAAAGAGCCCGAGGGCCTAAGTAAGGTCAGGGACGAGATAAATGGATACATGCGCCAAGCCCTCAGCCAGGTAGTGGAGAACGTTGACTCGGATAACATCGTCCACCAGTGGGCCGGTACTCCCTATGACTCCGAGTTTCGTAATACGGGGCTGACGGGTGGTTCATGGTACGGCCTCCGTCCCTGCCAGGACCAGTGGTGGACCCAGCGTCCTTTACCTGAGCTTTCTCGCTACCGCACCCCCATAGAGGGGCTTTACCTTTGCCATCAGACATCGGGGCACCCTGGCGGCTTGTGTCTCATGGCCATTCCCTATAACCTGATGCACATCCTCATCGAGGACGGTATCGCTGAGCCAGGTAACTGGTGGTACCCTTCGCCGTGGTACATCCCGCAGCCAGGAAAGAGGTCAGCCATACCAGTTTGACCGAAGATTTTGTGGGTTTATTGAATAAGGAGGCAAAGTAATGACATCAGAGGCTGCCTATCAGCGGCTGGCAAAAATGTTCGACCAAATCCCCCCTGGAATTTCGTACGCCCCTTCAATTATGGAAGTCCTGCGCCTGCAATATACGCCGGAGGAAGCTGACCTGGCGGTCAAAGTGGGTCTCAAGGGCATAAAGTTCAATCAGGTTCAGGAGAGGACGGGGATGGAGAAAGAAAAGCTAAGGAAGATGCTCCACACTATGGCGGACAAAGGCACCATGTGGATTAGCCCTGGCAGAGAAGACCCGAATTACCGGGCAGTAGGCATCGGTGGGCCGGGGCTTATCGAGACAGGCGCTTGGGGCAACATAAGATTTCCTTATTCGGTGCAATTGTTGAAGGCTATGTGGAAGTTTCAACATGAATGGGGGACCAAGGCCTTACCGGCACTGGGATTCCCTACATCCCGCGTTTGGGCCACCCCGGCTGCCTTACCAGAAGACGCCCAGCCCTCTGAGAACGTCGCTGAGATGATGAAGCAAGCAGGCTACTGGAGTGTCTCTAACTGCTCCTGCCGCTTGCCACACTGGGTAGCTGACCCTGGCCATCACTGCCACCACCTGCTGGAAACGTGCCTCCTCTTGGGCAATGCCGGCCGGTGGGGTGTCGAACACGGCATGGCCCGGGAGATCACCTATGACCAGGCTGTCGAGCTGCTGCGGAGGTGCAATAAGGATGGCCTGGTGCACAGCTATGACCCTAGCTGGTTCATCTGCAATTGCTGTGCTGACTGCTGTATCTTTTTCGTCGGCTTGAGAGAGACGGGTGCAAAGATACTTTTGCCTTCGGAGTTCATCGCCAGGATCGACGAGGAGACCTGTACGGCTTGTGGCATCTGTGCTGACCGCTGCCCGGTGGATGCCATAACGGTTGACGAGTTCGCCACTGTGGACAAGGACAAGTGTCTTGGGTGTGGGGTATGTTTTCCCACCTGTGACGCAAAATCAGTCAGTCTGGTGAGACGTCCCAAGGTTGAACAGCCTCGGGTGACGTCTTAGAGTAGCAACTAAGAATTGCGAAGCAACAATACCACGTTAACATTACTCGGTTTTGTTGGACGTCAGACCTCAGTTGACCAGCCAACACCTCAGGAAGGAACTCATCAAACAAATGCGTTAATGCCGTTTCGGATAGAGCCCAGGAGGCGTAACAATTTGAACTTTGAAGCCTAGTATCAAGTTGGGCGTGGCTGTTGTGTAGATGCTTCTGGACATTGACAACTTCTGAATGTCTCCCTTAATATGGGTATTGAGATAGAACGTTGTCCAAAAGGAGGGTACATCATGGCAAACGTAGTGAAACGTATCGAGTACTATTACACCGTAGTGCCTGACCGGCCTGGAGCGGCTGCCAAGCTACTGAACGAGCTTAAGGCAGTGCGTGTCAATCTCCTGGCATTCACTGGCTTCCCTTGCGGTGCCCGCCGCGCTCAGCTCGACTTCGTTCCATCGAATCAACGCGCCTTCCGAGCGGCAGCACGTAAGGCAGGGATGAAGCTAGTGGGACCCAGGACGGCCTTCCTAATCCAAGGGGAGGACCGGGTGGGCGCCATCGCCGAAATCGCCAACAAGTTAGCCCAGGCACGCATCAATGTCACGGCCGTGGACGCTGTTACCGCCGGACGAAGGCGCTATGGCGCTATCCTCTGGGTCAAGTCACGCAACGTAGCTCAGGCAGCGAAGATCCTAGGTGTTTCCTGAACCGAGTGTCCCACTATAGCCGGAGGACGCGGACACTCTCTGGTTCTTTGTAAGAGAGTGCTCTCGGTTGTGTGTCGCTAGTCAATATTCTGACGTGCCCTTCTAGAATCGCGTGGCTTGCTTGTAGCAAAAACATAGTGCCCTCTACTGCACAAGATAGCGTTTTGTTTGTCACCGAGCCTGCGCCGGCCTGTCTGTTGACCCTCAAGGATTAGCAATAGTAAGATAAGGGCAACCATGAAGGATTGGCCCACCAAATCAAAAGGCCGGCCCAAGGCCTTTGCTCTCTGTGCCTTGGCCTATATCCTGGCTTTATGCGTTGCTATTCTGGTGGGATATGCACTCGGTGAACGGCATCCGGTTTTGATTGCCTTTGTGGCCGACATCGCAGCCACGCTGGTGATTTATGCCTTCAGCCGCATATTCCGAAATGCCAGTTTCTATGATGCCTACTGGAGCGTTGCCCCTCTGGCCATTGCGCTTTACTGGCTGTTGGGAGCGGTATCGGAAGATGTGGTGTTTGCTCGTCAAACGGTCGTTGTCACCCTGGTATTCCTCTGGGGTCTCCGATTGACATATAACTGGGCCAGCCAGTGGCAGGGGCTGGGGCATGAAGACTGGCGCTATGCGGATTTCAGAGAGAAATCGAGGCGTTGGTTCTGGCTTGTTGAGTTGTGGGGAATAGAAATGATGCCGACCATGGTTGTTTTTCTCGGCTGCCTTTCTCTCTACCCTGCCCTCTCCACCGGGACAGGTGCCTTCGGATCGCTCGATGGGATTGCCATTGCGGTCACCGCCGCTGCCATTATCATTGAAGCGACAGCCGACGAGCAGCTAAGAAGGTTTGTTAAAACAAAGCGACAACCTGGAGAAATCATGGTCAGCGGACTATGGGCCTATTCCAGGCATCCAAACTATTTTGGCGAGGTGATATTCTGGTGGGGACTCTTTATATTTGCCTTGGCTGCTGATCCTGGTTATTGGTGGACCATCGCTGGGCCACTGGTGATTACTCTGCTCTTTCTCTTTATCAGTATTCCCATGATGGATAAAAGGAGTTTGGGGAGAAGGCCGGGGTACGAAGAGCATATGAAAAAGGTCTCCGCCCTTATTCCCTGGTTTCCCAAGAGGTGACCGACTCGAAGGTGCTTTGAACATAACGCTCCAGGCTATCAGCAAGGCTGGCGGTAGCGATGACTTCAATTTGGTGATCCTTATGACGATAGGTCTTTTGCAGCAGGGTAGCGACGGAAAACGGCATACACGAGAGGCTATTTAAAAATGTAGTTGCCCAATTTATTGGGCAGTTGTGCCTGATAAATCAGGCAACTACAGGAATCCGGGGATAAAGTGCACCTCACCGGAACCCGTCAGGTTTATCTTACCCCTTACAAAAACCTTGAAATCTATTTGCTAGCTTCAGAAATAATATACAAGCGTTATGTGCCATCCACTGCATTTGGTGGAGCGGAGAAATTCTTAAACACCTGACACTGTTGACATCAATGGTGAAAACACTATAATTTGACTTGAAGCGGGTGTTGGGCAAAATGAGCCGTTAATCCCTGAGAAGAGATCAAAGACGGGGGTGTAGACATGGGTACTAAGGGAAGAAAAAATGTGAGGAAACCCAAGAAGCAAGTATTAGAAAAGAGAGCACAGAAGGCAGCACAAAAGAAGAGATAAACGTCCTCAACAATGGGATTTAGGTAGTGCTGATACCCAGGTGAAGCAATCTCGCCTCTACCCCGGCCAGATTGCTTCCCCCGACAAATTGGGGTCGCCATGACACAAAAGTATCCTGCCGTGGCTAAACATCTTCTGGTGGGTCTGTTCTAGAATTCCTTCACCCCTCATTCACAAGTTTGTACAGGGTTAGGCCATCTTTCTCTACTGTCGTCACGCGGCCATTCTCCTGAAGAAGGCGAAGGTGGGCCAGCGTCTCCTGTATGGCCAAAAGCCGATTCATAGCATCCATCTGCTCCCAGAGCCCGGTCATCCATTCTACTTGAGAGGCTATCTCCACGGGGCTCAAAGGATGATGACGTACCGCAGCCAGCACCTGCTCCAAACGCTGCCTGTGGTGTTCCAGAAGCTCGTCCACCCGCTGGCTCAGATGAGCAAAGGGCTTCTCATGGGCTGGGAGGACCAGTTCCACTTCCAGGCGCTGTAACTTGTGCAGAGACTTCAAATACTGGTCGAGCTGATTATGCCCCGCCAGGTCAATGGGAGCAATGTGGGGGGTGATTTCGCTAAGGACATGGTCGCCGGCAAAGAGGAACTTGTTCTTCTCGTCATAGAGGCAGAGGTGACCTGGAGTGTGACCTGGGGTTAGAATAGCCCGCAGATGCCCCCTCTCTCCCAGCCGTTCCTCCTCACCCTGGAGCAGTATATCAGGCTCCGAGTTTTTGGGAAAGAGCATCTTACCAAAGGTCACCACTTGTCGGTATCCAACCAGCTCTGATGGCGGCACGCCGAGGGATCTGAACCACTGGGCAATTTGGTCTATAGACCACTCTTCGGGCGATTCGACTATGAACCGGGCTAGATTCCAGTCTTCTTGGTGCATCACCACCTTGGCGCCCGAAGCCGCCTTGATCCGGCCCGCCAGCCCGAAGTGATCAGGGTGGAAGTGAGTGATCAGCAGCCATCGGACGTCTTTGAAGGAGATGCCCAGGGCAGCTAGTTGCTGGCAGAGGGAATCAAAGCAAGCATCGTGGTTGAAGCCACTGTCCACCATCAGCCACCCCCGCTCCTCTTCCACAAGGTAACTCAGGGTGGCTGGTGGGGCATCCGGTGGCATCCACCCTGGTGGGAAGGGAACCTCCAGCATGTAGATTCCCCGGGCTAGCTCGCTTGGTTTTTCCTTCATGTCGCAGCGTCTACTTTTGGCGGTGAATTGCCTTCTTAGTATACCACAGAGTATACCATAGAAAGCGGACCTGTATCGATCGGGAAAGGTTCTCCTCTGAGCCGTGGATACGGCTTCAAAGGACTCATCTACAGGGTGGACCCCTGGCTGATGTATGAGAGCGACCCCGGAAACCACCGTGGACAGTATGCCACTTGGTTCTACTCCGAGGAAGGTATGGGTAGCCTAGAGCATCTGCTCTAGGCACGCTTGCCTGTGGGAAAGCCTTTTCAGGCTTGACAAGAAAGCTGTTGGAGCGGATGCTCCAACCTACCCGAGATGTGGGAGGGGTTGCAGGTGCCGCCCGGCGCTAATACACGGATTATGGTTACACCCCTAAATCAGCGATTAAATTTTTCAAATATAGTGCAGGGGCTCTCCGAACAAAGTATCGGAGTCCACAAGGCGCACTGTCCCCTGCAGAAATAAGCGGGTGGCAGAGCACCCGCCCTATGAAAGGGCAGCTAATCCACGGATTTGGGTTCACCCAGGGCGATTGACCAACATTTTTGGATAAGGTAAAATTGCTTGTCAATGCATTGACTATTGAAGAGGGCGATATGGCTTAGTGAAGCGGTGTCATGTCGCCGCAATCTTAACTTTAATTAAAGGGGTTAATCTAAAAGAAAGACAGCCGAAGTGGCGGAATGGCAGACGCGCTACGTTCAGGGCGTAGTGTCCGCAAGGGCATGTGGGTTCAAATCCCACCTTCGGCACCAGGCGCCTGTAGCTCAGTTGGATAGAGCGTAGCCCTGCGGAGGCTAAGGTCGTGGGTTCAAGACCCACCAGGCGTGCCAGTGGGCGATTAGCTCAGGGGTTAAGAGCGTCTGTTTTACACACAGAAGGTCACAGGTTCAAATCCTGTATCGCCCACCATAGCGGACTCCTCCCAACCAGGCGTCCCATCTAGTCTCACCCTGCACTTTTTGCCCTAATGTGCAATGACGTAGAAAAACAAGCTTCTTTTAGTCCTTACTCAGCTTGTCTAGCGACCGGGCTGGTCATGTGGTGAGAAGAGGTAGCTTATGGTTCGTAATCAATCAGTCCAATCCTGACCTTCAGTGTTCCCATTACCATGCCTGGAAGAGGGCAGCCTATCCCGTTCGACCCGGCATTCGTCTTAAAGCTCCCAAAAGCTATGCAACTGTTGGAAATCAATTAGCCCACTCTCTGCCACGTTTTCTATATCAATTCCGGCCTCAACGGCTGCCGCCACCGGATTCAGCCCTCCGACTTGCACAATGCCAATGCGATTCAAACCGACTGGAATCTGGCAAACTGGCTCGCTAGGATTGCCCAAAGCAAGAACCCCGTTAATGCCAACCTCCTTGAGCAGAGCGAGCTTGTGCTTCAAGATTTCCTTGGCTGGGGCGGGTATGGTGCGAAAAACACCTATTATCTTACCGTTGCCCGTTCTGGCGACTTCATTGACGCTGGTCATCCTGGCACGAATAAACTGTTCGGAGGGATCCAAGGAAGTACCAGCATAGTCGACTATGGCCACGAACCGTCTCGGCTTCGAGTTTCTAATTTCAAGCACACCTCCAAACCTATAGTCCGTAGGGACGCCAGCTTTGAGAAGCACGGCATTTATGACTAGGCTACAGACGGTAGCCAAGCCAATTTTTCCGCTGGGGATGACCACAGAACCAATTGTCTCGCCTTCAGACGCTGTTGCCACCAAATCACTGACACAGAATCCAGCCTTAAACGCCTCCTTCATAGCTGATATGGCTACCTTGAACTTGTTCTTATCAATGAGAGAGGTGTTTACTGACAGTTGGCCGATTCTTTTTTCAGGGTCAAACGTGGTTTGGAAGGCTAGCATCTCCAGCTTCTCGCGTATGAAACCGAGGTGTTCTGGTGCCAGACCTTCCTTGATTTCCTCGAGCCCGGCCTCGGTGATCATCCTGCCATCCCGACCCAGCGGCTGAGTATAGCCGCGCTCGTCTGCTATCCTGAGATGATATCTAACTGCCCGCTCACTCAAGAAGATTCCCTCACGCTCAAGTTCGCGAGCAATCGTGATGGAACCCAATGGTTCAGAGGATCTGCTTAGAACCTTAAGAATAGATAT
>Ga0315314_1001182_pt1 | contig 24199 bp, 33 predicted proteins | sample TDP9_MG_FD_203631 | JGI IMG/M metagenome (GOLD analysis project Ga0315314, IMG submission 203631) | Freshwater sediment microbial communities from Lake Towuti, South Sulawesi, Indonesia - TDP9 | ecosystem: Environmental > Aquatic > Freshwater > Lake > Sediment | place: Indonesia: South Sulawesi... | reverse complement strand
CATAACCCTGTTATCTACTATGAATACTTGGGGGTAAACTCCATACTTCATCAAGTTACTCGAAACTACATCTCCGATGGCGATAATTTTTGATGGCTTTTCCTTTTCGATTATTTTCTTCAGTTCTTTCATAGTTTCTTCGAAGGAGCCCTTGATAAGCAGTCCTAACGGAGCCTTCAGTTTCTTGCGCAACCGTGGCGTAAGTCTAAGGATCTCGATCACCGTACACGAAGAGCGTAGCGTCCTTTCCTCTTTATCTTCATCGCCTGAGCTATAGCGGATTCTTCTGGATTAAGAATGATAACCAAGCCTGTGAAGTCGTCGCTTAGGCTTGTGGCTTTACAGTTGGGGCAAACAGACCCTACGAATAATAAGTGGCAGTCTGGACAAGCCTTCTCACTCATGTTTTGGACTCCCTGTGGCGGCTTCAGGCGTTTTCGCCTTTTCGGCTTCAGCGCCTTTCAATTTTTCCAACTCTTTCTTGATCCATTCTATCTTTCCCAAAAAGGGTTGCCGCGCCGTTACGCCGATTTTTCCGGAGCCTCCTCCTCCCCCACCCAGAGAGACGGCGGTTATGCGAACTCGAACTTGGTCTCCAGTTGCGAGTTTTCTTTTTGTTTCTTTGCCCATGAGTATCCCTTGCTTCTCGTCGTAGGAGATGAAGTCGTCCAAGAGTTGGGATACGTGAAGCAACGCGTCTATTGGTCCGACACGCACGAAGGCTCCGAAATCGGCGATTTCAACAACCTCTCCTTCAACTATCTCCTGAACCTTTGGCAGAAACGTGAGGAGAGAGAACTCGGCTTTGTGGTAGGTGGCTCCATCCCCTGGGATAATCTTTCCGATGGGGTTGACTTTGATGTCTGTGACCGCTATGACGTAACCCAACTCTTCATCAATCATACCTTCGTATTTTGTTCCGAGTTGCTCGTGACCGACCGTTTCGATGGATTTGCCGAATTTCTCTGGAGGTATGCGAATAGTGTCTTCTAAAGTCACAAGTTTAAACATGATAATTACCTCTGTACAACTGATATTTCATGAACCCAACTGTTTGGAGGATTATTAACGTCCTTCGCCCTCCATTTCCAACCGAGACTTTTGCCTCAGATAGATAACTGGCACGCTTATATTCCTTAACCTTTTTCTAAGTGCTTTGTCGTTGGTGGCAACAGGGCACTTCCACTCCGACGCCACTCGAACAATCACATCATCAGAAGTTTCATTAACACCTTGTTCCACGTCAATCAAGTGACATTTTTCAGCGAGTTCAAGTGCTAAAGAGGCTCTTTTGCGCATCTTGGGAGAACCCCTTTCCGCCTTCTTCTGAAGCTCCATACGAGTTGGAGAAAGAATTATGGGGTCAAACCTTTGATTCAGTAGTTTTGCTAACTCTTCGAAAACGTCAACTTGAAATTGAGAGGGAATGAATAGGAAGTTGGAGTCTAAAATCACTTTCATGTCCTAACCTTTCCAGAATAGATTGTGAATGAAGCGCATTTATCCTCTTATGGTTCCACAGTGTAAAGGAATGTTATTCCCAGATAAATTTTCTTTTTCGTCATAATATCATCTTGTATCTGATCATCAAGGCGGTTCTGTTGCATTAATAGGTGTATGTTGTAAATTAAGGTTTGCAGGTTTTGGACTCTTGCAAATTGAGTTTTTATGAAAGCCTTATTCATATAACGAAGTTAAGCAGGTATTCGCTTCAGAAATCTTTTTACTTTTGTAAAGAAAAAGGTAGGGTTCAATTGTTCCATAAAATTTCATATGAGTCAAGTTTAGGGTCTTCGTAACACTAAAAAAGACAGCCCAATTATCGTCCCGACAAGTTCAGCTATCTGCGTTACAAATTCAAATTGGGGAAAAACAGTAGGAATCAGAAATACACCAATAATAGCAAGAGAAAAAACAAATGCAGGAAACAGTTTCCCTAACATTTCTGAAATAGGTTTTCTTAGTTCAAGCTGGCTGACGATTATTCCTGTGAAGAAGAGACAAGCGCTGATGATGTTGAGCCAAAGTCGATTTTGTCGATCGAAAAGAGAATAGGTGAATACAATTAAGCTTGGAACGCCGAGAAATAACGTTTCAATGCCTAGAAACATGCTTGAGAGGAAGATTGCGAAAACTATCATTGCCCCAAAAAGCAACCCTATAATTACAAGGAGTGATGGATTCAGAAAGACAGACACTGCCAAGATTAACTCAGCAAATATAACTCCTAGACGGAAGAATGGTTCATTCTTGAATATCTTTGACCCTAAAAAGAAACCTATGATTATTAAGATGATACCTAGAAAGACTAGACCAATTAGGGCGACTGGGTCTGAGATGATCATATTTACCCGTAATCTATTGACTTTTCAAGCACATAAACTCTAACGAAAGAGAAAAAGACTAAATGCAGACACTGTGGATTGGTGGGGTGAGTGACATCAATATGTTTTTACTGGGGAGGCACATATTTACATCAAGAGAAAAACGTATGGCACATCTAATTCATTCAAACAAAATTAACATGAGTCAAACATGGATAGACGCTGTTAAACGTTTCTTAGAACGGTTAATTCATCCAGAAGCAATAATACAACAACTTCTCTTTGAAATCATATTCAGCATCATAAGACGATATCGCAAACCATTCTTCAAAATCGTTTTCGATGTCTCTATGAGCATTGCTCTGCTGGTCACATTCCCTGTGCGTCTTTTCATTACATTCAGATGGCACCCTTACTTGAGGAAGGCTGACAGTTCTTTTTTCGTTAGATGCTTCTTTATAGAACTGATAAAAAGAACGTATATGATAAAGCATTCATTCATCCCCCTGAGTATTGCTGGTTTCTTTTCAGTGATCTTCAAGAATGGTTTTATAGATGAAAGTCACGATGACAGTTTAGCTCTAGCTGAGTTGAAAGCTCAAAGTTATGGATGCACTATTGAGGAGACCGTGAAATTAAGATATTTTGTGCGAGAATTGGTGTGTGGTGACCCAGTATTGGATTCTCTACTCAGAAAAGGTTTCAAAGATGCTTGGCATAAAAATAGACCCACTAAATATCAATGCGCTTCCTAGTCATGAGAAGATATCTTCCGACTTCAGAGGCGAGTATCACCTAGAAGAAAAGGCGTTTAGCAGAGGTAAACGAGTTGACTAAGTGGAAATATAGATAGCATTGAAGACGTTTTGAACATGCTTGGAGAAGATGAATGGGAACTTGTAGCTATCCAGACTCTAAATCTTGGCGGTGAACGTGAGCAAGTCTTCGCCTATCTTAAGCGACCGAAAAAAGAATCTCTTTTCAAGTAGCATGACTAAGACATTAATAGATCAAATGCAGATGTGGACATACTAACTTAATTCCAGTGTTTAAGACGTTTAGGGTGTTTGATGTTTTAAAATGTGAGAAATGCCAAAAGATTATAGTAAGCCAAAAGAACTAAGAAATACAGAAAAGACAGTTTCCGACAGAAGGAATCTGATATGGATTACGAACCTCTTGCGATAATGGGAATAGCAATAGGCACAGGAATAGGACACTACTCGCTTTTCTATCTATATATGGAAAAGAACTTTGTCAAAAGGTATAAAGCCTTCAAAGATGCTTTTGACAAGTGGATGGAAACCGAAGTTACTAAATTCTATAATAACCTAATGTCAATGGTTAAGAAGAAAGCTGAACCAAAAGAATTATCAAATTTCGTCAACGAGTGGGGAAAAAGAACAGCAAACCTTTTGAACATCTTTCAGACCTACAAAGACATCAGTAAAAACATAAAACGCATTTTTCTGATTTTAGTCGGTTCAATATTAACTTCTGGGCTTCATCTTATGAATCCTACTGCAGTGCTTAATCCGGGTGCAGAAAAACCTGTTTACTGGATAAATGTTGCAACTGCATTATTGTTTATTGCCGTGTTGATGATTTTTTGGTATATCTATTCTTTTCATGAAATCTCATCAAAAGTCACAGAATTTGAACTTGGGGAACCTATAGAGGAAATCTTTGAGGAATAATCCTCTGCATACTTTTATGCAATAGTTCTGTGAAAGGATATGACTGTGATCTCAAAGATAATCGAGACGCGTATAGGAAAAGGTATTTTGTCAAAGAAGGAACTTTCTAAATGGGAAGAAGTCTTTAAACAAACTCTAAAGGAAATGGCATTAACAGTTGAGGAGTATCTTGCCTCTAATGAGTTAGTAAAAGAAACTGTTTGGGAAGCGTTTAGAAAGCGTAAATTGAGAAGCTGATTATATTCGTCTCCTTCATGTAAAAATCAAACTGTGTGGATAAAGCTTTGAAATGCGAAGAATGTAGAAAGGTTATCGCAGAACTGAAGCTAACAAGAACAAGGAGAAGAAGGGATAGCCCTGAATCAATATGAACTTGCAAATTTCTTTAGACAAGAATTGAACATGAACACAGATGTTGATGTAACCAGATATATCGCCGTTGCAAATTATCAAAAGGTTATAGTAGATATTGTTCTGAAGAATGAGAAAGATGAAATTTCTATTGAGCATAAGGAATTAAGAGACATTAGCGAAATCGAAAAAGGCATAGGACAAGCATTAATTAATCTTCTGGTTTTCCGAGAATCGTGGCTATCTGTTCCTGAAAGAGCATTAGAATTGATGATACCTATTTTGAAAAGGTTGAATATAGAATCATTCAGAGTCCTTGATTGGGAAAATATGCAATTACACGAATTAAAGAATGGAAAAGTGGTAGCTAAGCGATTGTGAGAGAGAACATAGAATTGGCAAACTGTGAGAAATGCAGAAAAGTTATAACAAAATTGAAAGGACTGATTGCAATTAGGAAGTGGTTCATGTGAATGAGGAAAAGGTAACAGAAAAAAACAAGACATCAAAATGGAAAAAAACTGTAACTGAAAATCTTATCGGCATAACAGTGGTCACGACTGGCATTGTTTTTATCTTATTAATAGTGGGATTGCCCTTTTTCGTTGTCCATCTGTGCTCCACTCCTATGGATTTATCCATCGAACCAGAATACATCAGCGGCATTCTTGCTGCCTCAAGCATTCTTTTTGGATTTTGGGCTGTTGCCACCGGAGGATTTGAAGAATGGCATCTGCGAGGTGTCCCATCTACTTTATTGAAACGAATTTATTTCGGCTTGATTCTCTTAACTTTCAATTTGGGGGTTCTTGTGTTAGGCGTTATATGCATATTCTTATCCATAATAGGTGTTCTCCCCGCACTAATCTCTTTATGCATGCTTGTTTCAAGCTTTAATCTCAATTGTTTGCTTCTTCTTTCTTATTTATTTAGAGTTGAAATTCGCATTAGCGTTGTTAAGAATCCATGATATATATCATGGAAAGAAACCTAATTGTCATCCCATACATCTGAAACGTAAAGTCCATTTTCTTTTCATTGTATAAGAATGAGAGAATCCGTCAAGTCTGTCCATGTGCATGTACCGTTACTGTGATCAATGAATAGAAGCAAAATCTTCTATATGTTGAATACTCAAGTCAATAATGACTTTTTCAGTTATATTCGTTCTTTTTTGGTAAGGAAAAAACAGTTGAATAAAGTTGTATACCCTTTTTCTAATGTTCCCCAAAAAAGAAGAAAGAGAATGGAAAAGAAAAGTATAGTGCTTGCAATTTCACAAACTACTCAGTGGCAAAGAGAAGAAGATTAGCATAAAGACAACATATTTGGAGCCTAATTGACCCCTATAGAAAACCTAGGCTAGACCCCCTGCGTGTGTGCGAGCCCCCCCTCCTCCTACCTTATAGTTCCATAACCAATGAGACGCCATCTCCCCGCAATCTTTCTGCTTATCGCCGCACTGAAACCTGATTCAGCGCATACCGGGCGTCCCAGTTGAAGAGTAACAACATCCTTTCCTACAGACGCAACACTTCCAGTTGTAATGGCGGTTCCAACATCCAGAAGGAGAACCTCACCCTTCTGCGTTTTGTCAACCTCAATCAACTCTTTGGTTCCCACCACACGCTCAAAAAAATGCGTTTCTAAGGTTAATTCCGACAGAGTCTCAGGAAGCATATTGGGTTTGCCCACCAAATTTCCAATAAGTCCGTCTGCCTTTGTCAAAGAGGGGTCAAGAAAGGTTCCAACACCAACCAGTCCCCCACACTGAACCTCTTGGACTCTCTTTCCACCCGTGTGAAGGCTGCTAATTCCAGTGAAAAGTGGCTCGTAAAGAGGCTTCCCGTGTTTCTCAACGCGAATCCCAGGTCGGATTTCTATCTCGTCTTGTGAGTTGAATTTTCCTTGGAAGATTGTCCCACCTATCACTCCACCAACCAATTTCTCTACTGGGGTTCCTGGTTTGTTAACGTCGAAGGAGCGAACAACATACATTCTCGGGGGCTTTTCTGGGTCTCGACGAGGAGTTGGAATGTGTTCTTCTACTGCTTGAAGAAGAACATCGATGTTAATCGAGTGTTGAGCAGAGATGGGGATGATAGGCGCTTTTTCAGCTATCGTGCCCTCAACAAACTTTACGATTTCCTTGTAACTCTCCAACGCACGCTTTTCATCAACTATGTCAATTTTGTTCTGAGCAATCACAAGGTTTTTTATTCCCACAATTTCGATGGCGGCTAGATGCTCTCGTGTCTGCGGCTGAGGACACGTCTCATCAGCCGCGATAACGAGTATGGCTCCATCCATGACAGCTGCCCCAGAGAGCATAGTCGCCATAAGTGCCTCATGACCTGGTGCATCCACAAAACTCACGGCTCTAACGAAGTCGCAGGAAGAGCCACAGCGTGGACAGGTGGGTTCTTTTGAGTAGCACTGAGGAGAGTCGCATTTAGGACACTTGTAGATGGGCGCGTCAGCGTAGCCTAGCTTGATGGTTATGCCTCGTCTCAGTTCCTCGCTGTGTCTGGATGCCCAAACACCTGTTATGGCTTCCACGAGCGTGGTTTTCCCATGGTCTACGTGACCGATGGTTCCTATGTTGACTTCGGGTTGTCTAGGCAACTTCTTCAGTAGTTCCGCCTCCTTCTCCCTCTGAAGCTTTCTTCCTCGGCTTCCTCGGCTTCGCCTTTTCTGGCTTTTTTGGTTTCTCTGGTCTCTCTGCTTTCTTTGGTTTTTCAACAATCTTCATGTTTATCTGAACAATTTCCTCCGTAATGACGTTTCCTCTGAGGGTTTTTCTTCTTCTTTCCCCTCTTCCAGGAGGATGGAACCCCACTCCTTCGCTTAATACCACACTCGCTCTGACTCCTCCGTGAATGTTGGGTCTCATGGGGAAACCGTCTTTGTCAGATCCACCAGTGATTTGTATCTTGTGACCTCCCATTCCCACAACTGAACCATCAACCACTTCCCCGAGTTTTCTTCCAACTAATGGAACGGCGCGGGCACCTTCCACTTCCAGAGACCGGGACTTGCCCGTTTCGGGGTCTCCGACGATTATCTTAAACTTGGCCATGTTCGGATTTCTTCTCCTTAGAGTTGATTATTGTGACGTTGACTTGAAGTAGGTATTCACGTTTGATTTAAAGGCTTCTCGTGAAATTGTGCACATGGGCATTTTAAGGTTTCTCTTGCATGTTTTGAGGACTGTTATTGCCTGGTAACGCATGAGTCTGCCCTTGTAGTCTTAAGTAAAAGGCGTCTAAAGTAATGTTTATCAGAAAACTATTGCTCCAACTAGGTCTCCATGTTATCTCAACAGTTAATCTCTGTTAATGTTTATCGCACAGTTTTTTAACCAATTCGCTAACATTAGATTCAGTCTTAGTGGAGGAGCAAGGTAATGCCCGTGGTCTCTTCGTCTCGTCTTCTCTCAGCCATCACCATTATAGCTTCGGCTGTCTTAGGGTTCTTAGGAGTTTTGTATCTTCTGGCGTCTGCGGTGGAGGACCCAATGCGACTATGGAAAGGCATCATTATGATCGGAATTGCGCTTGTGCTTGTTGCCTTTGCGTCAAAGAGTTTTGTTAAACCTCCGCCGATAACGGTTCATTGGTCTGCCTCTGGCGAAGTGAAGCTCGAGGAGTTGAAGTGTCCTAGCTGTAGTGCTCCGTTGAGGATAGAGAATCCAAGCGTCACAAGGGTTGTTTGTCAGTACTGTGGGCGAACTGTGGAGATCGTGGAGGAGCCCAAGTGGTGAGGCTTTCAACTCCATTCATGCTTCTGATAATAGTTTCCGTATTATTCATCAGTTTTTCCTTTATTCCCCTCGTATACGGACCAGGAACATATCACATTGAGAAGCAGTGGATTAAGATTTGGATAAATAAGAACGGAACAATCGACCTGCTCTACAACTTGACCTTCGCTTGTGACACTGGTTCCTTTAGTTGGATTAGAATCGGTCAGCCGAACAAAGATTTTGTGATATCGAGCTGTGTGGACCAATATAATCGTGATCTTACAACCACAAAAATTGTTGACGATTGGACTGGCGTAAAAATAGATTTTAAAGAAGTCTTGCAAGCTGGCCAAGAAATCACCATCATTCTGTTTACCCGTGTTGATAGAATGATTTGGGAGGATGAAACGAACCCTGGCAATGTTGGCATGTTGTTTACGGCTTGTTGGTGGGAAGTCAGTGTTGTCGATCTAAGAATCGCTGTTGTTCTGCCTGAGAATGTGGAGAAAGATGAGATTTTGAGTGGAGAAATACTGTGGAACAGCTTGGACACTAAGGATGGAAGGTGGGTGGCCTATTGGGAACGGAGCAATCTTTCTCCCAGTGAACAAGAACAGTTTCAGATAGGAGTTAGTTTCCCGAAAGAGTACGTTGATAAATATTATATCAAAGGTCCTTACGCCGACTTTACTTGGTCGCCATCTTCTCCCCACATGAATGAAACTGTCACCTTTGACGCTTCGGCGTCAACGCCTAACGCTGGTGTCATTGTTAGTTTCATGTGGAATTTCGGGGATGGAAATGTAACAACCGCTGTTGATCCAATCGTACATCATACTTATGTGCCAGAAGGGGAGTACACGGTCATTCTAAATGTGACAGACAATCGAGGTCTATGGTCTGCCAACTCGAAAATGATAAATATTCTGCCACCGAGTGGTCCATTGGATTGGCTTGGTGGAGTTTTAGCTTCTTTGGTTTTGCCAGTTTTTGCGCTTTCTGTCACCGCTGTAGCCGCAGTGGTTGTGTTTAAGAGCTTAAGAAGGTTTCCGTATTCTTCGCCGAGTTTTGCGATGGAAGCCTTGGGTGTTCGGAAGGGTCTTATGGCAGTGGAAGCGGCAACTCTGTTGGACGTTGAACCTCGACGGATTTTGACCATGATTCTTTTTGGGTTAATGAGAAAGGGAGCTGTCAATATCGCTGAAACTAAGCCGAAACTTCGTCTGCAAGTGGTTAGCACTGCTGGCTTACGCTATTATGAGGACTGGTTCATTGACGCGATTGCTTTAGAAAGTCGTGTAGGAACGTTGAGTGATAAGGAACTGGCGAGCCTGGTTTTGAAGCTCCGTAGGGAGGTAAACAACAAGGTTAGGTTTTACTGTCGAGCCGACACCATAAAATACTATGAGACGATTGTGGAGAAAGCGTGGAACCAGGTGCGGGAGGCTGGGACTCCAGAGGTCAAGGCGGAAGTTTTTAACGAAGAACTTGAATGGTTGATGATGGCTCCAAGATTTAAGAGAAGAACTGAGAGGGTGTTTGGTCGTGGAGAGGAGATTCCTGTGGGGTCTTCTTGGTGGCTTCCCTATTGGACTACTCATTACGCTCCTTCAAGATTTCATGGTGCTGAAGGTAAGCCTGTGACCGCACAATCGCTTCCTGGAGTCCAGTTTGCACACGCTGCTGTAACTACTATAGAATCCACTGTGGGCAGAATCGTCGCTAACGTGGAAGGCTTTTCAAAGATTCTGACTTTTGCGACACCTTCGGCTGAAGCTAGGGCTTCTTCGTCTCCTGTTAGTAGGGGCGGGTGCGTCTGTGCGTGTGCCAGTTGTGCTTGTGCCTGTGCGTGCGCCTCTTGTGCATGCGCTTGTGCGTCTGGGGGAGCGGGATAACAAAATGTTTCTTAGAAGAAGGATGAAACCGGGCTTTTACTACTACAGAGGCACGGGTGACTGGGCTGGCTTGAAGTTTCATCTTCGAGTGCTAGAGGACGGAACTGGAGTTCTCGTGTTGAACGCCTCCAAGGTTGTTTATTTGAACGATACTGCGGCGACTTACGTGAAGTTGATGATGGAGGGAAAGGAAGCCGACGAGGCTGCTGGGGAGATACAACATATTTTCAGGGTATCAAAAGAAAGGGCACTTGAGGATTATAGGCAGGTTTTGTACGCTATTAACACTCTTGCTTCATCTGATGAGGTGTGTCCCTTCAGTTATGTTGGGGTGGAGCGAGTGGAGCCTTTCTCAAAAGAGTTGCCAGCGCCGCTCCGCCTTGACTTAGCCCTCACGTATCGGTGCAACAACAGTTGTGTTCACTGCTATAGTGGGAAAGCCTCGGTTTCCAGAGAGTTGTCAACAGAGGAGTGGAAGAGGGTTGTTGACAGAGCCTTTGATTTAGGGATTCCTCAAGTTTTGTTCACTGGAGGCGAGCCGACTCTCCGTGAAGATTTAATAGATATCATCGCTCATGCCGAGGCTGTTGGTCTTGTTACGGGCTTGGTGACCAATGGGCGCAGACTGAAAGATTCTGGTTATGTTCATAGGCTGGCTGAGGCAGGGCTGGATTACGCTCAGGTCACGTTGGAGTCGCACAAGCCTGAGATTCATGATGCGATTAGTGGAGTTTCGGGAAGCTGGGATGAATCAGTTGATGGAATCAAAAACCTTCTTAAGACCTCTATTTACACCAGTGTCAACATGACCTTGAACCGAAGAAATCTTAAGTATGCGGTTGAGACTGTTGACTTCTTTCACGAGTTGGGGTTGCGACGTTTCTCGTGTAATGGATTGATTTATGCGGGGAAAGGAGTGGAGGCGGCTTCCACCTTTGCTGTGGACGAAAAGGAACTCTTCCCGATTTTGGAGGGGGTTCGTGACAGGGCTTTGGAGTACGGGATGGAGTTCACTTGGTACACGCCGACTCATTATTGTGTGCTGAACCCTGTGGCTTTGGGTTTGGGCATAAAGTGTTGTAGCGCTTGTAGGGTTACTTTGTGTGTAGAGCCTGATGGAGACGTGATTCCGTGTCAATCCTTCTTTGAGACGATAGGAAACATACTAACCGATAAGTGGAGTGACATGTGGAACCATCCTGTCTGTAACAGTTTAAGGAAGAGAGAGTATGCGCCAGAGAAGTGTAGAGAATGCTTGGAACTCGACATCTGTGGGGCTGGTTGTCCCTTAGAGTTGAAGGCGAAACGTGTTCTCTGCGGCGAGTGCTATGAATCCTAAACCCAAAAGACTTTTTTAATATCTTCTGTTTCAAGTATAGAAGATTCTTTCCTAAATCTTTAGTACAACTTGAGATAGTATTCTTAAAGTAAAGCAGAAGAGAGGTGGAATGATAAAGTGTTTAGGAGGAAATACATCGTGGTCATTTCATCGTTGGCGATTGTCTCAGTTCTGGTTGGAAGCTTATTCTACTATAACATGGCACGGGCACAGGAAGCAGGGGAATACGATCCTTGGGGTGACATAAACGATGATGGAAAAATCGACATGAAAGACATTGGTTTTGTAGCCCGAAAATTCGGTACTTCCGGAGAACCATTAACTAAGGCAGCTATAGAATATGATAGTGGATGGGTTGACATCACCGACAAGGCTGGACAATACTTCACTTTAGCACATAACCTGAATACGACCGAGGTAATCGTCGACTTGACGGGGAGACAGAGCCTTGACCCGGAAGGAGGAGTCCAGGAATGGTCCAGAGCCTACGGAGGAACAGGCGGTGATATTGGATATTCTTTGGTTCAGACTGTTGACGGAGGATACGCCTTGGCTGGCTACACCAACTCCTATGGTGCTGGTGGCGTTGATTTCTGGTTGGTGAAGACCGATGCTGAGAATGGTTTGGCTTGCACTGGACTCAACAACAACACGATAATCCTCTACAAAGGCAGAGACGACCCCTACTGGAACTACGTCTATGTCCGCATCTGGAAAATCAAAGAAACCCCATAACCCCCTTTTTTCCAGGTACTAAGATAATTCTAAACAAACAGTTAATTACATATAGCTTTGGTGCTGGTTGAGGAACAGTTTGAGACCAAGGACTCTGAGTTAGGGAGAGTGGTGGAGACTTTAAGAGCGTACATGATCGTTGGCGTTTGTTTGATTATGGAAAAGGAAAATCTTTAGGCGAAGGCATGCAACGTATGTTGTTCCTGAAGTTTTTGCTTTACTTAGTAAAGTTTTTATTCAGGAACCTAACCATTCTCTATCGGAGGTTAACAAGTGGAGTTGATTTCTTTAAACCCACAGGGAAGAATCGTGTTAACCCTGAAGCATGGAAAGCACACCTACAGCGAGTTAAAGTTGGAAACTGAACTGAGCGATAGGTGGTTGACAATTAAACTCAAAGAGTTAGAAGGCAGGGGGGTTATTGAGAAGAATGGCAAATGGTATGGTCTTAGTGAGAAGTTGGCAATTTCTACTTATGAACTAAGTTTGTACATGAGTTTCCAAGCCAAACGGATGGCTACGGAGTTCGCACAGCTACATTTTGTTAACGCAATTATCCTTTTCGGCAGCGTGCCCCAGCGTCTCGCTCAAGAGCACAGCGATTTAGACATGATAATTGTTGTGAGCGAGCCAGTTGATAAGGTGAAAAAGGAAGTTGAATCAGAAATCTCGAAGCTGGAAGCGAAGTATCACACAACCGTTGAGCCGTTAATCATGACGAAGGAAGATTTTCTGGATAACGTTCACTCCCATGAAGGCGGCATCATTTATGGAGTCATTGACGGTTACGAGGTTTTGATTGACAAAACTGGCGAGTTCACCGAAATTTTGCATAACAGAGTTGAAGAAATCAAACAAAGTCATGATTATTTAGAGGACGCAAGGATATGGTTGAAAAGAAAATAGAAGTGTTGCTGAAAGTTTCCGAAGTGAACCTTTCCAGAGCAAAAAAACGTTTCGACAATGGAGATATGATTCCGCCGTTTTTCACGCCTCAATGGCTGTTGAAGGCGCTGCGAACGCAATGATTCTTGAGCTTGGAGGCCATGAAGCAAAAAATCACAGAGCAATCAGCGGCTTGGCAGCAGTCCTCAGAAGAGTGAAGCCAGAATTACTGAGAGAAGAAAAGTATGTGCGATTGATTGATAGGGGAAGAAACATACAGAGAGAAGTTGTTTACACACGTTATCCTCTCAAGATGGCTGGTAAGTGGGTAACCCCCATGGAATACTACACTCGAGAGAAAACCAGAGAGATAATCGACAACGCCGAGTTTCTGGTCGATGGAATAAAAGCATACATTAAAAGATCAACAACTTGATATAGGTGCGCGTGGATGAATATCGCCGCTTGTTTTTGGTGGCGACTATAATTTGTTCCTAATCAGATAAGCCAGTTGGAAAGCCTTTCTATCCCATAGCCTCTTCCTCTACACTCGTAGCCCACCCTTACGACTCAATAGTTAAAGTTACCAAGCAAAAGAAATCGACACAGACGTAGACTAATTCTAAAGGAAGACTTTAAGCCAGAGGCGCCTGCCTAAAATCCCTTTCACAAAGTCCTTAGATCAAGCGCAGAGATGCCTAAACTTGTTTGTTGTTCGTTTATGTAGCGGTCACTTGTTATCATTGCCAATTCGTTGAGTCTAGCTGTCGCCACGTGAAAGGCGTCAAAGTAGTGGAGTTTTCTTGAACCACCATGCCGCATGTAAATAGTCAAGGCGCTTATAGCGACAGATGAAGTTATCAGGAGGGGTGTGTGAGGTATGGATGCGATGGCTGTGAGAACTTCGATTATGGCGCCGAGTTCCATGGTCTTTGATCGCAAGCCTGAAATTACATCATCGTATAATATGGATGATACATAGGCTTCTAGTACGCCATCTAATAGGGGTTTGACAACCTTTTCTGCTTGGTTTGCGAGTTTGTTGCCTTGGATGTAGGATATGAAGACATCGGAGTCCAGAAGGAATTTACCCTTCAACCCTTTTGAATACAAACTCTTCACCAGCCTCCTCGAGTTCTTCTATGCTCCAAGGAATCTTGATAGAACCCTTCAGTTTTAGCGGGTCTGGAAGCGGAATCAATCTGATGGAGTTGCCCTCTAACACAACCAAGAATTTTGTGGCTTTAACCTTTGACCTTACCTCTGCTGGAAGTGTCAATCTTCCCCTTGAACTCAATGTTGCGACACTCATATTCCCACAAAAACCTAATTATGCCCACATCATTATAAATATTGCCCTCAAAAAAAAAGAATGGGGGCACTGTTTTCTAAACAAAGAACTAGTCGAATGCGTGTAGAGTCAGTTAGAACGATGACGCAGGGCTTTTCGTTCAAGAAGAGAATCAATAGTTGTTAATGCAGAAACTGTTCAAGACAACCAAGTCGGCCATTCTTTCAATCGTTAAGGCAGAGCTTGAAATTAGCCCGCGCGAGAACTTAACACAATGTTTATTATATTGATATGCATATATAGAAACCATGGTGTTTAAAGTGGCTAGAACCATAGCCGTCTCCGACGACGTCTACGATCTGCTCGTAAAGTCCAAACTTCCCCACGAGAGCTTCAGCGACGTCATACGCAGATCGTTAAGAAAGGGAATGAGACTAAGCGACATCGCAGGTTCACGCACCATCAACAAAGAAGACTGGAAGAAAGTCGTAAAAACATTTGAGCGTCAAAAGAGAATAGACGAAGAAAGGAGAAGACGGTTACTGGGCTAGTCTGGTGCCAGATTTGAAGCTTTTCGACACATCATTTCTGATAGACCTAATCAACGGAGACACTGGCGCTCTCAGAAAAGCTGAAGAAGTAGACGCCAAAGCCTTGTTTAAAGCCATCTCAATAGTCACTGCGCACGAATACTTACGAGGAGTCTACTACCTTTACATGCACGATAGGGAGCTGTTAAAATCGAAGATCGAAAAAGCTGAGGGAGAGCTAGCCAGATTCGAGATTCTGCCCTACACATACGAGATAGCCAAACTAGCCGCAGAAATAGACGCCACCCTAGCCTTAGACGGTGAAAGCATCAGCTTCTCAGACGTTATCATAGCAGCAACCACACTGCAGTACAAACTGACACTCATAACTCGAAACGTTACACACTTCGAAAGGATACCAAAACTAAACATTGAAACCTACTAATCATAGTCGCACTAACACCCATCAAACAAAAACATACACTCAAAAAAGGACTGTTGGTGTTAAGCCTGGCTTGGCTTGGACAGATTCAACTGGTCCCTTCTTTAAGGAGGCTTAGCAACTCCTCGAATCCCCTTTCGTGTTTCAGCTCGCTGAAGAGGCGTTTTACATCAGGCACTGAGTCAAATCCTGTGTCGGAGGAGTATATCTCCTTCAACCCAAGCCTCCTCATCACCGAAACACTCAAAAGATCAGTGAACCCCAGCTTAAACCGCCCAAGCATCTTTCCGGCTTCCAACTGATCATCTGATGTTGGGGCGACTATCTCCATGGAAGTGTACCCGGTCAAGAGTTCTAAGAACCTTCGTAGATTAGCCGCACGATACCTCGAAAGCCAGATGGCAACCTCATCTTTTATAGATACCGTTGTTATTGTAGGCTCCCCAGCCTCAATCTTGTACAATATATAACCTGAGAGAAGAGCACTCTCACTCTCCAGAGCCTTTCTAGGCTCTGTTTTGAGCCAACTAACGAAAACGCTAGCGTCCACGAACCTTGGTAGACCTTGCAAGTTTCTCTTTAACCTCCTCAAGCACCGCCTCCTCAGACGAGGCTTCAACCCCTGCCGCAAGTCCCAACATCTCCATCGTAGGCGATGCAGGAATATGCTCAGCCCTCAACACAACCTCTCGCCCGCGCAACTCACATTTCAACACATCTCCCATCTCTATCCGCAGCTTTCCTCTAACCTCTTTTGGCAGAGTCACTCGATAGCCCTGTAAGACCTTGACTTCAACCAAGGGCATCACCAAAATACAAATACAAAATACAAATACATAAACCTTATCCAAAACGAGTACTGTGCTAACGCTGAGTCTCCCAGAATCTTTGATAGCTTCTGTTTCAAAATCAACTAAAACTGCTGTTCCATTCGGCAGTTTACAATAGAAACCAGAACTCCCCACGAGTTTTCATCCCGAAGAGAGGTAAGAACGCAAGAACCACTACCCGTCTATCTCTCCACGCCTAAACCCCTCCCTCCTCTATAGACCTAGACAGGCAGACACCCGTAACATGCTACTGCTTCTTCAGATAATTACTCTCCAAAGCCTTCAACAACCCAGTCAGAACCGTGTTTACAGGCGTCTCAACCCCATACTTCTCTCCATAACGCACAACAGCCCCACTCAAAAAATCAACCTCAGTCACACGCTTATTCTCTACATCAACCAACATAGAAGGCTTGTGCACACCACCCTTCTCCAAATAACCAACAAACCTCTTCAAAGCATCCTTACCAAAGTCATAACCATCTGCTTTGGCTATTCTCAACCCCTCTTCGAGCACCCTCACCGCCAAATCACGACTAAACCCAAACTCCATAGCCCCCTTCATAGTCTGCCCAGTCAAAGCACAAACCGAACACAAAGCAGAATTCAAAATTGACTTCTCCCAAACATGACGCTTAACATCCACAGTCTCCTCAGTCTCCAACCCACAAGCCGACAACAACTCCGCAATGAATCTAGTCGTCTCATTAGTCACGTACCGCCCCTTCTTAAAAGCCCCAACATAATTGGGAGGCTGAAACCAGTTCATCCTCACATGCCCAACACCAACCAACTCCCCAGCATAATTAATAACCACGCGATAAGCGGTACCACCCAACGCCTCAGCAATCAACTGCTCATTATCCAAACCATTCTGAAAACTAACAACCCTCATGTTAGGCGTATAAACAGGCTTAAGCTCATCTAAAACAGACTTCAGAAAACAAGCCTTCGTCGCAACAAAAACAATCTCAGGCTCAAACCCAGCCAACTCCTTCATAGATCCCGCGGTCTTCTTGATCCCAGCAGACAACTCCCTAATCCCAGAAACCCGTAAACCACCACTCTTAACGCCTGCCAAAATCTCCTTAGCAACATCCTCAACCACCACATCCACACCACCCTTCGCCAAATGAGCAGCCAAAATCGAGCCAACAGGACCTAAACCCACAATCCCAACAGTCGATTTTCTAGACATATCTTGCTCCCCAACTTGTCTCTACAGTTCCCGCTTAGACCCACATCTTAATGAGTTTAAATAAGAACGATTATTAAGATTTATTTTTAATGAGAACCTAATGGTGCAGGAAAGATGAGAAAACCACTCTGGACACCCTCCAAAGAACGCATGAAAAAAGCCAACATAACCCGATTCATCAACCTCGTCAACAAAACATACAGTCTCCAAATCAACTCCTACAAGGAGTTGTATAAGTGGTCCATCGAAAACATACCCGATTTCTGGGCAGCCATGTGGGAATTCGCAGAGATAAAAGCCTCCCGCAAATACGAAGCCGTAGTCGACGACCTAACAAAGTTTCCAGGCGCAAAATGGTTCATCGGTGCAAGACTAAACTTCGCTGATAGCCTTCTAAAGTGTAAAGATAACCATCTAGCCTTCATATTCCAAGGAGAAACCCAAAAATCAGCCAAAATGACCTATGCAGAACTCTACGACTCTGTAGCACGCCTGGCTAAACCACTACATGACATAGGCGTTGCTCCAGGAGACCGTGTAGCCGCCTACACACCAAACCTAATGGAGACAGCCATTGCTATGCTCGCCACCACAAGTCTTGGTGCCATATGGTCCTCTTGCGGAACTGAACTCGGTCCAATAGCTGTTCAAGACCGTCTCGGACAAATTGAACCAAAAATATTGTTCACGGTCGATGGACACCTCTACAAGGGAAAGACTTTTAACATCTTGACCAACGTTGAAAAAATCGCCAAGGGCATACCATCCCTCGAAAAAATCATCGTAATTCCTTACGCAGAAGAAGAACCTGATGTTAGTCATATTCCAAACTCTGTCCTTTGTAACGATTTCATTTCTCAAGAAAGACAACTGAAAATTCGGTTTGAGCAGATGCCCTTTGATCACCCAGTATACATCATGTTCTCCTCAGGAACAACAGGTAAGCCAAAGTGCATGGTTCAAGGAGCCACAGGCATCCTCATCAACCATCTAAAAGAACTGATACTTCACACCGACCTAAAACGCGAAGATAAAATCCTCTACATAACAACTCCAAGTTGGATGATGTGGAATTGGTTAATGAGTTCCTTAGCGGTAAGAGCCACCATTGTGCTATACGACGGCAATCCAAACTATCCCGATTGGAGCGCCATGTGGAAACTAGTTCAAGATGAAAAAATAACGATTTTTGGCTGCAGCGCAAGCTACATCAATTACCTCAGAAGCGTAAGCGCAAGACCAGGCAAGGTTTATGATTTGTCGTCGCTGCGAGAAATATCTCAAACTGGCTCACCACTTTCATCTGAAGGATTTGAATATGTTTACCGAGAAATAAAGGAAGATTTGCACTTTAATTCCATCTCGGGAGGCACAGACATCAACGGTTGCTTTGTGATCGGAACCCCAATTCAGTCTGTGTATGCTGGTGAGTTGCAGAGTCCAGCTTTGGCGATGAAGGTGAAAGCGTATGATGAGATGGGCAATTCTGTGGTTAATCAGCAGGCAGAACTCGTTTGCGAGGCTCCTTCTCCTTCTATGCCTCTTTATTTCTGGAATGATCCTGATGGTAAGAAGTATAGAGATGCCTACTTCAGCGTTTATCCGAATGTTTGGCGGCATGGCGACTGGATCACAATTCACGGTGACACGGGTGGAATAACTTTCTTAGGACGTTCTGATTTTACCTTGAAACCCTCTGGGGTGCGCATAGGTCCCGCTGAAATATACAATGTGGTGGAGAAGTTTGAAGAAGTCGCCGACAGCATGGTTGTAGGGCAAGATTGGAAAGGCGATCAGCGCATCATTCTCTTTGTCAAACTTGCTCTGGGATTCCAATTAACAGAGGACTTAGAAAACAGGATTAGGAGAGCCTTGCGTGAAGAAGCTTCACCTAGACATGTTCCAGCCTTAATCATTGAAGCGCCAGATGTTCCCTACACCTTTAACATGAAGAAGGTTGAAAGTGCTGTCTCGAACATAATCCATAGGAGACCAGTTACAAACAGGGATGCCTTAATTAATCCCGAATCGCTGGATTTCTATGAAAAAATCCTTCCCAAACTTCAAAAAGAGTAACACGCTTAGCTTGGAGACTATTGGATAATCATGAGTGTCTCTCCCTTGTTCACCATCACTCCTTCGGAAGCCTTCACCTCTTGAACAACTCCAGCCTTGTGGGCTGTTATTTCGTTCTCCATTTTCATAGACTCCAAGACACAAAGAGTATCCCCTATATTTACCAAATCGCCAGGCTTAACTTTTAGCAGAACAACTCTTCCTGGCATAAACGCGACCACTGCATTTTTTTCATCGACTAATCTTCGCAGTGGTTCCTTTGTTGGTGTCGGCAGAATTGTTTCCGTAATCTGCGAAGAGACTCTTTCCATTGATTCGTATTGAACTTTGAATAATCTATTGTTAACTTTGATGTGAAATGGTGCATCTTGATCTGATTTGTTGATTTCCACTTTGTATGGCTTGCCATTGACCTTAACTAAGATCGGAGCGCCGTAGACAAGTTGATTCGAAACATCAACTTCGTAGGATCTATCATCAACTTCAACCAAGTAAGGAGTCTTGCTTACTTTTAGCAGTCTAACCTCATGCCTCTTATTGTTCACTAAAACTCTGCGCTCCATCATCGATTGCACCCCTTTCAACCATGTCGTTTTCCTTAACGGTGTCTTCTTATCATCCTCCACGACGAAACCTTTCTTATCTTTCGTTGTGGGATAACAGCCAAGCCCGTTTGTCTATTGCATAGATGATGAGCAAGAACAGCTGATAAAGCAGCCACTTCTTCATCTTCGTACTTTTCTTCTGGTATTAGGCTACCGATTCTCTCTTCAACAAAACGAGTGTGTATCTTTCCTTTTCTGAAAAATTCATCTTCGAGTATTCTCTTGTGTAGTGGTATGGTTGTTTCGATTCCTTCTATCTGGTATTCGTTTAGCGCGTTTTTCATGCGTTGTATGGCTTCATGGCGGTTTATTCCCCATGCGGCTAGTTTAGCGATTAGTGAGTCGTAAAAGACTGGTATGGTGTATCCTGTATAGAGGGCGCTGTCGACTCTTATACCGAAGCCTCCTGGTGGACGATATTTTGTTATGGTGCCGGGGCATGGCACAAAGTCTTGGTACGGGTCTTCTGAGTTTATTCGGCAGTTTATCACGTGTCCTCTCATGACTATATCGTCTTGCTTATAGGCTAATTCTTCGTCGGCAGCTATCTTGGTTTGTTCTTTCACGATGTCGACGCCTGTGACCATTTCGGTGATGAGATGTTCGACTTGGAGTCTTGTGTTCATTTCTAAAAAGTAGAAGTTGCCTTCTTTATCGACTAAAAATTCCACGGTTCCTGCACTGCTGTAGTTGATGGCTTCTGCTGCTTTTACGGCTTTTTCCGCCACAATATTTCTTAGTTCTTCGGTCATCATTGGAGATGGAGTCTCCTCCATCAACTTCTGATATTTCCTTTGAAGTGAGCATTCCCGTTCGCCTAAATGGATGATGTTTCCCTTTTTGTCAGCCAGCACCTGAAATTCGATGTGCCTTGGGCTTGTTAACATTTTTTCAACGTAGATTTCTGGGCTTCTGAAGGAGGATTCAGCTTCCAGTCTGGCTAGTTCCATCGCTTGTGGGATATCTTTTTTGTTTTTGATGATGCGCATGCCTCTGCCTCCGCCCCCAAACACAGCCTTGACGAGTATTGGGTAACCGATTTCGTCTGCCACTACTGCTACCTCGTCTTTGTTTTTGACGGGGTTCATGCTTCCTGGGATGACTGGAACGTCAGCGTCCGCCATTGTTTTGCGAGCCGTGACTTTGTTGCCCATCTTCTTTAGAATGGCACTGGATGGACCGATGAATTCGATGTTGTTAGTTTGGCAGGCTTCGGCGAAGGCTGGAATCTGTGCAAGAAAACCATATCCAGGATGGATTGCCTCGGATGACGAGTCTCTGGCGGTTTTGATTATTTTGTTGATGTCTAAGTAGCTCTGGGTTGGCGGTCCGGGTCCTATGCAATATGATTCGTCTGCGTACTTTACGTGAAGAGATTCTCGGTCTGCTTCCGAGTAGACTGCTACGGTCTTTATTCCTAGTTCTTTGCAGGCTCTTATGATTCTTAAGGCGATTTCTCCTCGGTTGGCGATTAGGACTTTTTCGAACATGGTTTTCATTCCTTGTAGGGTGTGTGTAGGACCTCTTTGACTTTTCCTGTGATTTTGGGTCCGAGTCCGTATACGGTTGTTGCCCATTCGTTTGTGTTTATTAGGGCGTTTATTGGGGTTTGGTAGGTTTTGAGGATGGATATTGCTTTTTCTCTTCCGATGTTTGGGAGACTGGCTATGAAGAATATTTGGGCTTTGGCTAGTGTTTCGGTTTTCTTTACTGGGTGTACTGCTGGGAGTCTTTTTTCGATGATTTGTTCTTGTTTGGCGGCTGTGTATAGGAAGTCTATTGTTTCTTTGTATGAGGTTGTGTGTATCATGTGTATGTCTTGTTTTGCGAGGGCGAACATGGCTCCCCACACTGAGTGTGGTTGGATTTTGCTGAATTTGTAGATGATTGGTAGGTATCCTTCTATGAGGATGAAGGGTTTGGTGTAGACTTCTTTTAGTTTGAAGAGTTGTTCGAATAGGTATCGTCTCGTGAGTGTGTAGACGAAGTCGTGGACTGTTTTTCTTTCGATGGCGCAGTGGTCTGAGATGATGTAGTCGCCCTTTTGAAGAGCTACTGTTTGAATTTCGGCACCTGCTTCTTTCAGTCCTTTTAGGATTTTTGGGGCTGTGGTTGCTTCTCGTGTGTCTATGATGATTGTTGGTTGTGTTTTTGGGGTTGTTTCTTTGATGTATGGGATGAGGGTTTCTGTTCCTGACATGCTTTGCTCAGCCTTATCATTAATTGTGGTTATGCCTTTGTTTCTTTTTCTATTCCTTGGCATGCTAATTTGGGGTGTGTGCGTGTGTGAGAACCTCTCTATAGAGGGGAGAGAAATAAAATTATTTTTTCATCATCATCTTCATCATCTCTCTCGGTGATAATGCTGAGAAAAATTTTTGTTTTCATTATCAACTGCACGAAGGAACTCTGATTTTAGCGGTCTGATTTTGTAGCAGGCATTGTTTAGGGTTTTGTTTGGATGAAAATCTGTGATAGAGTTGATAACTTGTTTTCAAGTTGTTTGTTGAGAGGGGCTGCTAGATTGCGACGAGGACTATGGCGATTAGCGCGAGCAGTATGCCTAAGCCTTTTGTGAGTGTTATTTGTTCGTGTAGGATCAGGTAGGATAGTATGACGGTTATGACTGGGTAGAGGGATGTTAGGGGGATGACGATGATGGCTTTTCCTGCCTGTAGGGCTGAGTAGAAGGCGATTGTTCCTATGACGCTTGCGATGCCGGCGATTAGGGCGTAGTTGAAGCCTTGTGAGCCCATGGTTATGGTGGGTTTTTGGCTTATGTAGATGAGTAGGGAGGATGCGAACATGATGGCGTTTGTTAGGATGTATATTTGTGGCCAGTTTGTGTGTTGGTATGCGAGTTTTATGAGGAGTCCCATGGTGCCCCAGGTGATTATTGTGATTATGCTTAGTATTAGCCAGTTCATGGCTTCAAGATTTGAGGATACCCTGTATATATGGTTTTAACACCTGGCGAGAAGAATTTCTTCTATAGTTTTCCTTCTTTTTTGAGGTGTTTGATTTCGTTTTCGATTTGTTCTATTGTGAGTTTTTCGGTGGCTTTTCTGAGCTCTATGACGGAGTCTCCGTATTTTCTTCTGATTTCGATGATGAATTCTATCGCCCTTCTTGCTCCAAGTTCTTTGGCGAGGGCTTCAAAGGGTACTTCAACTGTTGCTATCCGTGTGGTTGCCATTTTTTCACTTCTGCTTTTTCCTTTAAGTAATTTACTGGATTTCTGACTTTTAACCTATATCCTTTTTCGGCTGAAAGTTTCTCTATGCAGACTTTCTTGTGTAGAATCTCGTCGTCGCATGTTAAGAGGAAATTAGCATCTCCGATGCAGGCAGCTGAGGCATGTAAAGCGTCTAAAGAGTTGAGGTTGCATTCAGCAGAGAACTCTCTCGCCAAAGTGATAAGCCGCTCACTGCTGGTGACGTTTACTGAGCTTAAGGTTCTTTCAAAGCCCCCTACGTCTTTCTTCTTCAACGGATCTAGAATTTCTTTGATTTCAAACCTTACATAATCAGAGGTTAGAATCTCTATTTTGCCGCTTAGAGCAATGTCAGCGATTTCTATGAAGGCGCGTGATTCCGTTTGAATGCGTTTGTCGCTTTGATCATCTAAAGGTCTACAATATACGTTCGTGTCCAAATAAACTCGTTCAGCCATTTTACTCCAGCCTATGAACCTTGATTTAATTGTTGGACAAGCATTTAGAATATGTCATTTTTGCTTTGGAGTCTTAAAACCTAAGTTTGTCTTTTTTGGTTTTTCCTTCTTCTTCGTCTTCTCTCTGGGCTTTTAATGGTTTTTAGGGAGTGGGCGTGCATGAGTGACAAGCATCTTAAATAGAAGTTATGGCAAGAGGGCTATATCAATGTGATTTTTGGAAGGAGGTGAGAGTTTTGGCGATTAAAGAGATGCCCCTTGAAGAGAAGTATGACAGGCTCCTTGACGCATACTACTTGGACATCGCTACATTCCACTCTCTCCATAAAGAACTGGGAGCGGTAGACAAGTGCATTGATTGGTCGGTGAAAGTGTCGAAGAAGATGGTTCCAAGCGTTTTGGGTATGGCATTTAAGGTGCTGAAGGCGATTTCCCCTGGCAAAGCGTTCAGTCAAGTTAGTGACCAATACGTCTACACCATACAAAGGTTCATACCACTGTCAAACATTGAATTAACTAAGGTTTCTGATCGTGAGGTGACTGTGAGAATCAAGAACTGTCCTGTCCTCGGCAGAATGAGAGAT
>Ga0315314_1001181_pt1 | contig 24240 bp, 21 predicted proteins | sample TDP9_MG_FD_203631 | JGI IMG/M metagenome (GOLD analysis project Ga0315314, IMG submission 203631) | Freshwater sediment microbial communities from Lake Towuti, South Sulawesi, Indonesia - TDP9 | ecosystem: Environmental > Aquatic > Freshwater > Lake > Sediment | place: Indonesia: South Sulawesi... | reverse complement strand
GAAGCGGCTCGTAGCCGCTCCAACACCTAGCCCGCATCGTTTACAGCTGGGACTACCCGGGTATCTAATCCGGTTCGCTCCCCCAGCTTTCGTCCCTCACCGTCGAGCGCGTGCTAGCCGACCGCCTTCGCCACTGGTGGTCTTCCCGGGATTATAGGATTTTACCCCTACCCCGAGAATACCGTCGGCTTCTCCCGCCCCCTAGCCTAACAGTATCTCCCGCAGTCCAACGGTTGAATCGCTGGATTTAACGAGAGACTTGAGGAGCCGGCTACGGACGCTTTAAGCCCAATAATCATCCCCACCACTCGGCGAGCTGGTATTACCGCGGCGGCTGACACCAGACTTGCCCTCGCCTTATTCCTCCGCCTCCTTACAGCAGAGAAAAGCCATCCTCAGCGGACGGCACTCGGGGTAGCCCGTTCACACTTTCGTGCATTGACGAGTTTTCGCGACTGCTGCGCCCCGTAGGGCCTGGGACCTTGTCTCAGTTCCCATCTCCGGGCTCCCGCTCCCACGGCCCGTACCGGTTATAGGTTTGGTGAGCCGTTGCCTCACCAACAGCCTGATCGGCCGCGGCCCCATCCTTGAGCGACACCAAAAAGCATGACTTTGATGCCTTTTGGACGAAAACCCATTCCAGGAGTTTTCATCTATCAGGGATTAGCCCCAGTTTCCCGGGGTTGTCCCTGTCTCAAGGGTAGGTTAGCCACGTGTTACTGAGCCGTATGCCACGCTTCACTCATGGCTGTGAAACGTTCGACTCGCATGTCTTAGCCCCACCCCGATAGCAGTAGGGTCCGGCAGGATCAACCGGATTTGTTGTTTGGATGATTTTTCGGCACGTTGTTTGGGAGTACAGTTTGTTGTTTTCCCATTTTGACGTTGCCGCTTCGGCTGTGCTGGAATTGGGGAAAGATACGATTATGCTGCCAAGCCCATTTTTGACCCGAGAGAGTCTTGATGCTTGTTTCGGGTCTACATGTTTTGTGTCCGTATCTGGAGGTCAACCGTTAGTAGGGTCATCCTTAGGCGTTACGCGCCGTTTCGTCGTGGTTGACGCCGCCATGTTGTTAGTTACGGACGGCGAGTCTGTTGGCTCGCCAAATTATTCTTGAGGCGGGTTCGGGTGATATAAGGGTTGCTGTGTCAATCCGATTGTTTTTTATTGTTTTTTCATGTTTTCTGTGATTTGGCGTAGTTTGGCGTGGCTTTGATTCTGAGTTTGTGCGGCGTGACTTGGTTGATCCTTGGAGGTTGTCTTATTTCAGCTTGAGTGTTCATATTTTGGATTCAGAAGTGAGAAAAGAGTGGATGGAATTGTGAGTTTCTTGGCTAGGAAGCGTTGTGATGCTGAGTTCTATTAAGGGTGTGTTGCAGCCGAGGCGTCGGCGTTCAGTTGCGTCCTTCGGTGTTAAGACTGAATCTGCCTTGGATATAGGTGAGGGAGAGTTGGCGGTTATAACATATACTTCAGCGGCTGACAAGCTGAAAGTCTTCTCGCTGTTTATTCATGAAGGCTTGGAGAACGGTGACAGGGTTTTCTACACTTATCCGGATGACGAAGGCGCATCTGTTAGAGAAAAGCTGACGAAGAATGGGGTTGATGTTGAAAAATACGAAAGCAATCGTAGTCTGATTTTGAGAAGTGTAAGTGAACATTACTTGACAGGCGGCGGGTTCGATAAGAAGAAGATAATCAGAAGAGAGCTTGAGCTTCGAGATGAGGCAAAGAGGATGGGGTACAAGCATTTCAGAGACCTTGACGATGTTGGTGATCTCTCTTTTCTGAATGGGCAATGGCAGAAGTTCATGGATTATTGGGATGATGGTGATTGGGGAATTCCGCCCGGTTCAGGTTTAGGCGTATTGTATGAGCCGTTTATCATGGAGTTGACGGCTATTAACGTTGAAGGCATGAGTGAGGAAGGAGTTAGGAGTGTCTTGAATGCTTTTGGCGGAGGTAAGCATTCAGCAGCAAGGTTGATTGACTTCCTTGAATATTCGCATGCATTCTCAAAAAGAGTTGGCGTTTCTCATGGGGAACTGCTTGGTCGTAGAGTGCTGCTTGAGTTTGATCCAGCTTCTGATTATGAGAGTGTTGTGGACGATTTTGCCAAGGAGGCTTTGGCTAATCTTGAGCCCTTGTATGTTTTAACTCGGAGCATAAGCAGCGTACGTGATTCTCTTGCAGAACAGCGTTCTGTCAGATTTGTTCTGTTGTCTGCTTCGGCTTCGATTTCGAAGTCTATTTCGCCCAATGAGATAGTTTTGCCTGCCGACAATACTCCTTTGATTTTGGATTCGCTTCGTGAGATTCTGAGGCGGTATAATGATGAGAACGTGTTCTTGGTCTTTGATAATCTTTCTGAGCTTATCATGTGCGTGGGGTTCGATAAGGCTTACAAATTCCTTATGTACGTAGTGGAAATGGTCTCTTCGAAAAGGGCGACGGCTCTGTTTTTGCTCAATAAGAGTGCTCATGAACCGCAGATGGCTTCTCAGATGAGAGGGTTATTCAACAATATTATCGTTTATGAGAAAAGTCGTTTGGAGACAGTTAAGACTTCATCTGACTCTTGAGACTTGGGCTTTTTGGTCAGCTTTGATGGAGTTTGGACTCGTAGAGTTTCTTTGTCGTTTTCACTTCGTCGGAGAATTTGAAACTCTGTTCGATTTCTCTTGTTACTCCCAGTTTTGATTGAAGGATGCCGAGGATTTTGTGTTCTATTAGCCTTGCGCCGAATCCGAACACTTTCTCTAAGCCTTTTTCAAGATATTCGCAGTCGTCAATGTTCAATCTGGTTCTTCTCATTCCGATTTCGACGGTTGTGGAGCCTTGGATGCATAGGTCAAGTGTTGGCGCGACTATGCCGCTGACCCACGATAGGCCTTCGTAGACTGCTTCTGCTAGAGTTTCTTCGAATTCCTCGGATTTTGTGAGATTTGAGCTTTCTTTTTCATGTTTGGCCTCTGTGTGTATCTGCTCTAATTGAGGAGTCAAGTTTTGGGTGGACCTCTTTTATGTGGATTTTATGTTACGTATGGTACGAGTGAGAGTCCTTGGTTTGAGATTACGATGTTGCAATAGTTTTGGCTGTGGTTCGTGCCCCTCATTTTGCATATGACTGCTCGTTTTCGGATGCCCAGTTGTTCTTTGATGGTTTCGAAGAGGATTAAGCCGTCTGCAAGAAATTCTTCGAATCCGAGGCCTAGGTCTGTGTGTCCTGTTGGGACCTCTACCACTAGTAGTGTGGTGCAGCCGAGTTCTTGCATTATTTTTTCCAGTAGGTGTAGGATGACTCTGGCTTCTGTTTTTTTGTTAAATGTTGCGGATAGGGCTGTGAATGAGTCTATGACTAGTCTTTGGGCTTTTATTGTTTGGACTTCCCTTAGTGCGAAGTTGATTGTTTCTACGGAGAAGGTTTCGTTTCCGGGTGTTATCATGTCGAGGAATTTGAATTTACCTGAGTTTTTGAGTTGTTCGAAGTTTAGGCCGAGTTTTTCCATGTTTTTTAGGAAGACGTTTTCTCGTTCTACGAATGAGATGTAGGCGCAGTTTTCGCCGAGTTCGGATGCTCCATGGTGTAGGTATTGGGCTGACGCGATGGTTTTGCCTGAGCCTGGGGATCCGGCGAGGAGGATCATGTTGCCTTTGGGGAATCCTCCTTCGATCATTTCGTCTAGGCCTTTTATGCCTGTGGGGATTCTGGCTTCGGGTTTTGTTGTTGTTATTGAAGCGGTTGTGAGTGTGGTTTCCATTATGGTGTTCACCGGTGGGCGTGAGTGTGTGTCGTGTATCGTTAGTTTTGAGACATGTGGTTTGGTGTTATAAGTTTTCTGAATGGGCAAACCATGTTTTGGGGGATGGTGTTGCCTCGTCTTAGTATGAGTGCAGAAAAATTTTTTCAGAGTGAAAGTTCTACTTTTCTGTTTGCGTTCTTGGGGCTGTTTAGTGTTGGGTTGGTGTTTTGGGCGCTGTTGGCTCGTGTTCTAGCGTGAAGTTCAATGTTGGCATGCGTGAAGTTCTATGTTGGTTAGCGTGACGTTTGAGTATGTTGAGCGGCGGGGTCTGCGGGAAAAGAGATTTCAAAAGAAGAAGGCGCTGTGCCCCTTATGCCTTCTTCTACTATGTTGCGGCTGAATCGGCTGCTTCCATAAGGCTGAGAGTCTGATAGAACAGAAGAAGCCGCGCATGGTGAAGGGGTGTTGTTTTCAGGTCGCGCTCTTGTGTGTTTTTCGGAGAATGTTTATCAGTTGCGTTTGCGGTTTCTAGGGTTTATGATGTTGGTGTTTAATGCGAAAGCCAAGGGGCTGGAGTTGAGTGGAAGATGATGATTGAGGTTGAAGGGTTGGTGAAGCATTATGGCGACGTGAATGCAGTTGACGATGTTTCTTTCGGTGTTGAGGAAGGGGAAATCTTTGGGTTGCTTGGCCCGAACGGTGCTGGGAAGACAACGCTTATGGAGATTCTTTGTGGACTGAGAAGGCTGGATTCTGGTAAGGTTAGTGTTAATGGTGTTGACTTGGCTAGGGATTCCCGTAAGGTTCGCAGTATGATTGGGTTTTGTCCGCAGGAAACGTTGCTTTATGACTTGTTGAATGTGCGTGAGAATCTTGCTTTTTCGGCTTCGTTGTATTCGCTCAGTTCAAAGAAGTTTAGGGAAAGGTTGGAGTTTTCTGCCAAAGTTTTGGGTGTGGGGGAATTCTTGAATCGTAGGGTTCAGCAGCTTTCTGGAGGAATGAAGAGGCGGGCAAACCTTGCGGCTTCGTTGATTCATGACCCGCCTGTGGTGATTTTGGATGAGCCGACTGTGGGTTTTGATCCGACGATTAAGAGGGAGTTTTGGGATTTGATTAGGGGTGTGAAAGGTTACGGGAAGACTGTTTTGCTTTCTACGCATGATATGTATGAGGCTGATGAGATCTGTGATAGAGTGGCGATTATGGATAGGGGAAAGACGGCTGCGCTTGATCAGCCGCATGTGCTGAAAGAAACGATTGGTGGAGAGCCTTCGATTCATGTTAGGGTGAAGGAGCAGCAGGTGAACAAGGCGCTTGCAGTGCTTAAGGAATATAAGGGCAGATTAGCTGATGGCGAGATCAAGATTTCTTCGAGCAATCCTTGGCAAACTATGAGCGAGGTTTCGAACAAGCTTGTTTCAAGTGGCATTTTGACTGATAAGATTGAGATTGTTGAGCCTACTTTGGAAGACGTGTTCATAGAACTGTGCGGGCGAAGGCTTTCGGAGGATTCCTGATGAACTCGATTATTGGAATTGCTGTTAAAGACATCAAGACCTTCTTCCGAGAAAGAGGCACAGTCTTCTGGACAATCGCTTTTCCAATACTGATACTCTTATTATTCACTGCGATTTTTGGAAGAGAGTTTCCCTTCAACGCAAACATTGGCATGGTGGACTATGAAAAAGATTCGATGGGGATAACGGCGGGTGTGGTCTCGGGGCTTAACAGCACGGGAGTGTTTACAATCATCACTTTCAATGAGACAACGGAAGCGCTGGAAGAGCTGAACGCGACTACCGTGCGCGGTGTCATCACGATTCCCCAAGGCTTCGCGCAGGACTTCTTGGCTGGCAATGCAAGTGTTTCACTGGTTGTGGATGGAACAAGCCCTGATGTGCACCGATTAATCACGGACGCGACGCGTAACTTCTTCACCGAGTATTACAAGCAGTATTACCGCCAGACTCATGGCGTAGACTACATTGCACCTGTAACCGTGAACGAGGAAGTTGCGGTTGTCGGACAGACGGTTGGTTACAAGGAGAACATTGTTCCAGGCATGCTAACGTATCCGCTTTTGTTCTCAAGCATGGTTGTTTCAACTGGTGCAATCGTTTTTGAAAGGGAAAAGGGCACGTTGAAGAAGATTAGGGCGGCACCCATCCCGGCGATTAACACGTTGATGGGCAAAACCTTAGCTGCTCTCTTTCAAACAGCTATATCCATTTTTCTCATGGCAGCTTTGGCGTATTTTCTGCTTGGTCCAAAGCTGAACTGGAATCTTTCGCTTTTGATTCCCATATTCTTCCTTGGTTCAATGAATGGCATAGCGCTTGGCTTAATCATATCATGCATTGGAAGGGCGCCTCAGGAAGCGTCTAACGCAGCCACAACAATAGCTATTGTGCTTCAGTTTTTCGTTGGGATGTATTTTCCGATTGATTATCTTCCTGTGTTTATGCAGCAGATTGGTCGTTTCATACCTATGACTTACGCTGCCCAAGCATTGAGAGATATAATGATACGTAACGCCACCTTCAGCGACTTGTTCTTGCCAATGGCAACGCTTACTTTGTCTGCTTTTGTCCTCTACGCTGTGGGTGTTCTCATGTACCGAAGATGGGTTGAAAGATAGCGGCTCTGTGTTGTCAGGACTTTGAAGAGTGTCGCGTTGGCGCGCCTCTTTGCTGGGGCAGTGCAGCCGAGGCTGTGCGGACATTGTCGTCAGAGTGTTCTCGGTGACGACATCATCCAGAATGGTTGTGGCTGTGTGAGTGTTGTTGCCCAACTATTCTTAGCGGCATCAACAAGTGCGGTGTGAAAAAGGCTGTTTCTGAGTAGTTGTCATCTCAGCAGTTTCATTGTTACAACAACAACTCTTGAGTGCTAGGAGTCGACTTTGGAAATAGTAGTCTGCGCCGCGTGTACGTTGACTACTACTTCTATGTTGGCGCGCAGTTCCTGATGAGTTGCGTTGGTGGGTTTGCCCATAGTTGTGTGACGTTGCGTGAGAATTCAAATAACAGGAGGCTAGGTTATTTATGTGGAGGGGTTGAGTTTTTGGACCGGAGGACTTCTTTGCCTGGTGGTCGAACTGTTTTAGTGGTATTGTCCGGTGTTGATGGCGCTGTGCATCTTGCTGGCTCGCCTATTGTTCTTGGCGAATATTGGTTGCTTCAGGAGTTGTATTCAGGTTTTGCTTCGACTCACCTTGGGGTTTTGATGTTCGGTGTGCCTTTGTTACTGATATTTGGGGTATTGTTCTTGGTGACGGCGCTGCTGGTTTGGAGGGGCAGGGGGGCGTCTTTTTGGCGCCTTTGTAGTATTCTTTTCAGTTCTGAACGATCTGCTCGTGATTTTGAGCATGATACGGAGCTGGATATCAGTTGCTTTCGGCGTGGTTGGCGTCTTGTTCAGCCTAGTTATAACTAGTGAATCTTGCTTTGAGATATCTTTGGGTTAAGAGACAGCCGGTTGAGAAAAAACATCCAGAAGAAGCGAGAAATCCTATGGTTTCTGGCTGACTATTTGGAGGTGTCCTGCGAAGTTTACAAGTGATTTGTTTGTGCAGTGTGCGAGTTCCATTTTGAGTAGTCTGTTGCGGGTTTTGCGGTTGGTTTCGAGTTTGTGTAGGATTTGTGTATTGACTTGGTGCATGAATACGGGTGCGCCGATGATTTCAATGACGTTTAGTCCTGCTTTTGTGAAGTATTCTGTTAGTTCTTCGTGGGTGAGGTTGTGTTGGGGGAAGTCGTAGTCGTATGAGATGTTTGTTTTGAGCAGTTGTTCTGCTTCGGTTATTTTGCCTGCTTCGATCAGTTCGGGTACGCGCTTGAATTTGGTGTCTAGGCTGGCGATTATGTAGGCGCCTTTTTTGGCGACTCTGCCTAATTCTTTTATGGCTTCTTCGGGTTTCATGCAGTATGAGACTGCGTCGTATTGCGAGAAGACGTAGTCGAAGGTGGCTGCTTTGAATTCTTTCATGTTGGTGATGTCTGATTTCATGAAGGTGACGTTGTGGCGTGTTTTGAGTTTGGCGAAGCGTTTCTTGGCTTCGTCCAGCATTCCCTGCGAGATGTCGGCTATTACGATGTTCTTGTAGCCTAGTTCCATGAGCTTCTGTGCCCAGCAGCCGTCTCCGCCGCCAGCATCTAGTATCGTGATGGATTTGCGTTTTGGAAGATATTTGGTCATAAAGTGCCATGTGATGTCGTCGGCGAAGCTTATCGCAGCCCGAGAAGTGTCATATCTCGCTGGTGCAAAAGCATTAGAGGAATAGCCCTTCGCATGCTTGTCGAAGATCTCTTCAACCTTTGTCTTCGGCATACCGTAACACACTGAGCAAGTAGATTCGTTTAGCTCTTAAATCATGTGAAAACCATTGATATTGTAACAAGGGGTCTGGGTGCACAGAAACTCGATTCCCTCCTCCATTTTTCGTGGCTCTCAGCTAGAGGGGTGGACGGGTGCGGGTTACGTCAGAAGGCTGTTTATGCGATTAACCCATCTGTCAATTGTGGCTTTAGAGTGGGCTCGCAGATCACCCTCCATAGCGGCAATGTCACCTGAAAGAACAGCAAAAAGCGAACCCATGCGACCACTCTTACCTAAGCTTTCAGAAGTTATCTCAAATTCCTCTTCTGTTCCGTCTTTCAAGCGTATAACAAGTTTTGAGTCAAGATATCCTTGTTTTGCATAGGCTTCCAATATGCCCTCAAGATGGATTTCTCTCTGTCCTGCAATCAGACGTTTGTTAGTCAACTCTATCGAAGGTCTTCCACTCAATAATACTCGTTCTTCAGTCTCTTGTCTGGCTGTTCTTGAAGTGCTCTTTGATGAACTTCTTTGTTCAACCATAGGAATTCTGTGTTCTCGTTGCAGTCTGCTTATGTCATCCTCAATCTTCTTGACACCTCTAAGATACGTCTCCTCTGTGATTTCGCCCTTAGAAAAGAGAGTTGTTAACGAGTCAATTTTCTCTCTCAGGTTAGAGATTTGCTCCAACGCTACAGTGCTTTGTTCAGTCTCTTTCTCTTGTTGGATATTAGTTGCTGACGTTTCAGGAGAGTATGTCCAAGGCGAATCAGATGAATTCAGCTCACGAATTGCTTCTTCCCGAGTTCTTCCCTTCTGCATAACGTTTCTGATACTTGAATCCAAGGCTGCTTCGGGCATGACAAAACCCTTCCGCTTGAACCGTCCCAGAAGTAGCTCGTAGATTGCATCACTCTCATTAGAAGACATTTCTTGCTCAGAGATGTTTTAATCTTCACCATTCTAATTAGATTTTTCATTACATTAGCAAGAGTTTCCCGCATCCGCATTAACGATTTGTGGACGATTGGAAAGGCATGGAAAATATGTGTGCATAGAATTTCCATCACACACACAATTTCTACGTTTCTTCGCTTCACTAATGTACCCTCTCTATTGCAGTTACAGAAAAACAGACAGACAAACAGATAGTCGGGCGCACGCAATTTAGAACAGCGGTTTTGTTGCCAGTTTTGATTGTTCCACATTTTTGTCTATATGATGTTTTTCCATAGCCGATTTGACCCTGTCTAAAAACGAATGACTGACCAGAGGAGACACAACTACTTTATCTATCAGCGAATTCAGATTGACAGAAACATAAACATGGTCTAACGGTTTTTTGAGAATGTTGCCTTCGCCATCAGTAATCTTGAATATGACTGCTCTGAGTTCACGTTCGTGCTCAAAACTCTCGTCTTTGCGAATATATCGATGGAAAGCATTGTCTAAGGGACTAACATCTTTCGTCAGGTCTTTATACTTGACTTTTCCAATCCATACACAATGTTCTCTGCAAGCATCAAAGCTCTCCTGTAATTTCCTGTAGGTTGATTGAATAGCAACATCTTTCCTGTATTTGGAATAGTGTTGCCACATAGCATCAGATTCGTGCTCGTTCATGTGCCAACAGTTTGTGAAGAAGAATTGGCGGAAGTTCTCCCAAAACTGAGAATCTTCAGCCAGAACCCTGTCCAAAGTCAATTCGGGAAGGAAAGGACTGAGCATATCTACCCATGGTTTTCTTACGCGTTTACGCAGTTCCCTCTCAGGCGGTGTGATGGCGCCTTCAAATTTCTCTCCGAGTCTATCAAGTCTTGCAAAGTACAACGCTTGCTTATCGAGCAAATCTGTGTACTTTCTGAAATCCAAATATCGCCATATCTTCTGATTCACATCATTCGGTTTCTCAAAAACGGGGTGTTCTGCGTAGGGCAATGTCGTCTCGACAGAAGTCTAGCGTGACTTGTTTAAAAGCCTGCCTAAACATAAAAGAGGGTTTTCTGCTTTAGGTGTGTTTGGCAGATAGGCATGATCAAAATGGGTTTTCCGAAATCTGTTCGTTTATGCTTCAACAGCTTCAGTCTTCAGACACGTCCAGCTGCGGGAAAAATGATTAAACAGTCCCAGTCGTATTAATGGCTATGGTGAAAAGAGTATGTCTTACAAGACTCTCACTTATGATAACGAAGCAAGTTTCTTGGCGCCTCAAGAAGCCAGCATAGGCGTCATCACACTGAATTCATTTGTGCCTCGCCCCTTTTAATCGGGGGGGCGGTATTAAGGCTCATTTCTTGTGTTGGCTTCGGTTGGCTAACTTATTTAAGCGTGACAAGGAAATCTGTTTCATGTGGGGTTCATACGTTTGACATCGCAGCGGCTAGTGCAAATCAGCAAGAAAGCCCATGAAGCTCTCAGCGGAATGGATGACATCATAGTCGCCTATGTTTTCGGGTCAACAGCCCGGGAAAAAGATCATGCTTTCAGCGACATAGACGTAGCCGTGTTGCTCAAAGAGCCATCCGTCGACAAAACAATGAAAATACACAGTGCCCTAACAAAGGCGCTCGGAGACAAGGTAGAAACCCTTCTTCTAAACCTAGCACCCTCATTCTTAAAATACCAAGTCATCAAAACTGGAATCAGAATACTATCCAAAGATGAAAAAACCAGGATCGAATTCGAAGCAAAGGCATTAAGCGAAGGACTGGACGAAGGCTTCCTAATCAAAAAGACCAGAGAAGACACACAGAGGAGGCTCACGACCTGAGTCAAGAAACAGTCAGAGACGCAATAAACAAGCTAAAAGAAATAGCCAAAGTCAACAAAGCAGAGTTCCGCTCCAACTGGAAACTTCACAGTTCAGCTCTATGGCTACTTTACATAGCAATACAAGGCTGCATCGACATAGCCATGCATGTAATATCAACCAAAACACTACGCACACCGGAAAGCTACTCAGACACTTTCTACGTCCTCGCAGAAGCCGGAATCCTGACTTCAAACGAAGCTGAAGAGTTTGCAGACATGGCCAAATTCAGAAACGTCCTCGCCCACACATACGCAAGAGTAAATCTTGAAATCACGTACACGATTCTGCAACAAAAATTAGACAACCTCGAAAAGCTCTACAAGAAACTTACCAAAGAACTCAAACGTGCATGAAACCGATCACCCCAACTATACTTCAAACTCAAAGCACTGACGAAAAGATTTCCGCACTCAGCATGCAAGTTGACCCGGTAAACGGAAAACTCAAACCACTCGAGCTGTCACTTCTATAACACTGACATGCAGCAAAAGACTTGGCGAGAAACCAAGCCTATCTCAAATCCGGTAGCTTATGAGGCTGCTCAGTTATTCTTCCCTTTTTTCTGGTTCTTTCACAAAGATCAGTGTCATTAGAGCTGAGGGCAGGACAGATGCTATGGCGACCATGAACGGAGCCTGAGAAGCCACGTGCTCATACAAATATCCGCCCAGTAGGCTACCTGAAGCCATGACTAGGTAGTTGGCAAAGTTGATGAAACCGTTCACTTTTCCACGTTGCTCTTTGGGAGTCAAGTCGGTTTGTAGTGCGCCAAACGAAGCGTTTAGCATTACTTGTGCTACGCCCATGAGGATTAGTGATAGAGCGACTTTTGTCAAATCTCCGTTCACGAAAATCCACATGGATAATCCGAAGATCAGTATCGAAGCGAGAATGGGTGTTTTCCTTTTGATTTTGTCTACAAGCTTGCCTACAGGTATGGCTAGGATGATTGTGGTTAAAGGTATGAATGCAGTGATGAATGCCCACACGACTTCGTCTATGAGGAGCACTCTGGTTGCGTATATGACCGTGTAGAGGAAAGTGGCTGAGAAGCCGAAGATCGCAATGCAAAATGACAGGAACAGATAAAACAGCGATTTGGGCACTTTCTTCCACACGCTAAAGCTTTCCTTCAAAGCTGTTGGGTAGCTCCCGAATATCTCATTCAAGCGCGGTCTGGACGTGGATACAACGGTTTCCTTCAGGAAGTAGAGTCTGAAGAAAGCTGCGGTCAAGAAGAGAGCGACGACGATGCCATAAGCTATTCTCATTCCATCGATCAGACCGAAGTTAGCGCGAAGCAAGCCTGCTACAGCTGGACTCGGCGTTGTGGAGGCGCTTGCTATGAGCATGACTATGCCGAATCCCATTCCTCTTTTCTCTGGTGGAAGGGAGTCAGAGATCATCGCGTTCAGGGCTGGCTGATAAGTCGAGTTGAATATGCTCATTATGACCGCTCCGATGAGTATGAAGGGCCATGACGGCGCGATGGCGTAGAGTATGTAGCTGAGGGCTACACCGAAGGTCATTGTTGAGATGAGCCATTTTCTTCCGTATTTGTCTGCCAAGTATCCGCCTGGGAACTGGAAAGAAGCCAATGCCAAGAATTGAGATAGTCCAATGACTCCAAGAATGGTCTCTGTTGCGCCGAGTCCAAGTACGTACAGGCTGAAGTACGTAGCTGGAAGCTCAACAGCGAAGTCAACTAGTACCCAGCTTAAGACCAAGATTGCATAGTTTCCTCTTATGAACGAGAATTCCTGTTTGAGGTTTCTAATGAAGCCCATGCTTTTTGTCTCTTTTTCGAATAGATGACTGACTATGCTAGTTTAACATTGTGGAAAAAAGTGACCACTCTGCTCGTCACATGCTCGCTACTTGTTTCCGATAGCGATAGCGCGGGTTATACGGTTTTTGCATAACTAGTTCTTTGGCTATCTTTCTCCTTTAATCCAGCCTCTGATGCCGAGCTCCTTAACCGTTATGGTTACTGGCTCGGGCTCGTGGGACTTGTATTTACCGTCTTCGTCTATGTAAAGAACCCTGGGCTTTATGAGGAACGCTCCTTGAACCCTTGGTTTAAGAACCATTTTCACCTCTACCATCTTCAATGGATCAAGGCGCTTTCCCTTCATGTCGATGTAACTATCTTCCACGCGGTAGATTTCAGGCTTTTCTGCCAACTCGAAACCCTGAGGAATGAGTTCCGTGATCTTTGTCAGCAGGGCAGGGCCCTTTCCAGAGTTAACGAGCTCTATCTCCAAGCCGAGGCTTTCACCCACCTTCAACTCCTTTTGGCGAGCTATCAGGTTTGTCTGTATGTCGGCATGTTCAAATCTTTCGGAGCCGACCGCGTTTTCATGGGTCGGAGCTGGAGTGCCAAAGGTAGTTGTTGCTGAGACAATTGGTGGTGTGTGGAGGATTTCGCAAAGAGATGTGGCAAGTTCTCGTTCTTCCTTCACTTTTTCCAAAAGCCGCAGCACTTGTTCCCTTTTTTCAGGATGCTCGGCCTTCATAAACGAGCCTGCTGAAGATTGAAGGACTTTCTCAGCCATGGCATAGAACTTCGTTTTCTTCTCTGGGTCGCTTTCTCTTTTGGCGTTGTCCACCTGCATGTAGGCGTCGAAGAGTTGTTCCGTGGCTGTTGTGTGTAGGTTGGGATCTCTAGTGTCTACGAATCTTGTTCCAACCTCGAGCGCCTTGCAGAACCGGCTGTGACCTATCATCAGTATCTTCGCTTGTTCGTTAGGACTCAAATCCTTGGCTTCTTCGAAAAGTTGAGACGCCTCCTGGTACAGGTTCGGAGACTCTTCAGCTTCTGCACGGGTCATTCTTTGCCAAGCTTGTGAGAGGGTTGCGATAAGTTCAAATTCCTTCTTTTCATGTTCTGATTCCATCGTCTGAATTATTTTTTCAGAGATTTGGGCTACTTCACCATATTTTTGTGAGCTTGAGTAGTGGTCGCCTTTTTTGTCAAGGATTTTTGCTTCTTCAAGCGCCATTCTTCCTATGCAGTATTTGCGCCTGATGTCTGATGCTCTAGTTAGGTTTGTTGCCATGTTTTTTTCGTCTAGGTTTTCGATTTCTCCTAGCTTTGCTTCTAGGGATCTTCTGGTTTCAGTGAATAACTTGGCTGCCTGCTCGAAGGTCTGGAGTGCTTCTTCGCTCTGTTCCCTTCTGCTCAAGTCTTCTGCGTTTTCGATACTGGCCCAAGCTGAATAATTAGGTGCAAGATAGCTCCATTGCTTCAATGATTTGTGCAGGGTTGCTGCGTTTTCGTAGTGTTCTTTAGCTGAACCGTATTCCTGCTTTTCATGGTAGTGCCGTGCTTTCTCGATTTCACACCAAGCCTGCATGTAGAACGAGAAGTCTTGGTAAAGGTCTTTCAGCTGAGGAATCTTTTCTGCAGCGGTCCTGTAGTTGCTTGAGGCAAGGGTAAAGCTTTCAGCTGCCTTCAGATGCTCGGTTAAAGCGTCATGCATCTGGGCGATTTTCCAGTTTGACTCAGCCACCCTGCTAATTATATCAAGTTTTTGCATTGATTCAGCAGAGTCCTCAAAGGCTTCAATTGCCTTCATCAAATACTCCTTATTGCGAGTAACGTCATAAAGACGTTTCAACAGGTTGCCGTATACGTATTGCCAGTTACCCACAGTATGATTTTGTTGTGAGATTGTGCCTCCTCTGTCAAAAAATGCCAAGTCTTTAACGCAGAGTTTCAAGGCGTTTTCTGCGTCTACTGCGGCTTCTTGGAGCATGTTCCTTCCGCTTTCAAGGTCCTTGGATAAGTCAGCGAGTTCGTATTTTGTTCTCGCCAAGTACATCCCTATGACACCTTGGAACCAGTAGCCAAAGGGAAAATGCTGCTTGACACGTCTGTTATTCTCGTTGTTGTGCGTCAGTGCCTTCTCCAGAAGTCTCTTTTTCTCTTCTAAGTTGGTTTCCATCATGGCTTGAGACATGAGCACCTTGCTCACTACATGGTGTGCATACACAATACTTAGAAAGCTCCCTGATTCTTCGGCTCTGCCTAGCAGAGCTGGTATCGCTTCCATTGCCTTTTCTAACAGTTCTTGTCTCTTACTAAGATTCGTTTCCAGAAGAGCAAGCGCCCAGTAGTATTCCGCGTAAGGTGCTTCTATCCAAAGTACCGCTTGACCAAAACTTATGAAGGAGATTGTAGAGTATTGGCGTTTGGCGTCTTCAGCGTACTGCAAGGCTCTTTTTAGTGATTTCACAGCCTTGTTGGGGTCCTCAACCTGGGCTCTCCAGAAAGCGTGAGTTGCCAACGATTCTAATGTGTATCCGACTCCGAGTCTGTCTCTTGTCCTCCGAGCATATTCCAATGCTTTTTCACAGTGCTTCAGAGCTTTATCGGTGCCCCATCCCCAATTTAGACTGAGAGGTTCTATACCATAAGATAGCTCCGCGCTAAAGGCTACCTCTTCAGAAAGCTCTATGGCTTTCTGCCAATAATCCCTAGCTTTTTGGAAGCATTTCTCCCGACCGTCTAAGTCGTGGAAAAAATAGCCGAACAATCCAAGGGAATTTGTTGTGTGTACATAAGCTCTTGCGAGTTCATAAGAGTCTCGGCATGTTGAAAGGAGCTTAATTGCTTGTTCCCCATGCTCAACCGCTTCTTTGACTGTATTCTCTTGAACTTGGAAATTCTCCTCGAGAGCGAAACTGCCACCAGCGCTCATTGAGAGTTGGTTATAGGTTTTTCCATATCCTAAAGCATCTCCTATTTCCTTGAAGGCTCGCAAAGCCTCCTTGGTAATTCTCCAACACTCATCAAGCAGCCTCTTCTTCCCAGACGCTTCAAGCGCCAACCAATAACCCACGAACGCAATCATGGCGTCGCAGCGAAGCATCCATGGTGTCTTTCCCGTCTCGCTCAGTCGACTGTAGAGGTCTTTAACCCTCTCATAACATGCAACAGCCTTGCGCATTCTTTCCCTAAACTCATTTGCACTTTCAGCCTGCATAGCTGCTCGATAGAAAGCGTAACCAGTCTTTTCCTGAACGTGCCCAAGCTTTAAGAAACCAGTTCTAGGCATCAAGTTCAAGGCTTTCCTGTAAAACTCCGCCGCTCCCAGCCAATCGTACGCTTTTTCTCGTTCTTCAGCTTGGCTAAGAAATGCATCAACACTTGACGCGTCGGACACACCCAACAACCATGAAAGACGTATTCAGAAGTCTCTGAAAAGACTTTGCATGACGTAAAAACTCAACCCAGTATTGAAATGAGTTATGCAAAACGTTCTGCAACATTCCTCCTTGCAACACTACGTTGACTTCGACGTTTGGCACATAGCGCGTGCTCCAGACGAAAAATCTCATGTACAGAGCAGTGCTGCATTTAGGGATGGTAAGGCAAGCGCATTTGCTATAGATATACTGCCCGTCACCTTCAGGGAATTTCTACGAAAAAAGGGTAATCAAAGTAGACTGCATCGCCCACAAATCCGAGCCCTTATAGGTACTTTTATAATTCTCTTCGAAGTCACAGCTACTCATGCCCTACGGATTCAGCTTTGACCTATCCCGAATCTCAAAATCCTTCTTCAGAGAACTCGCCAGAGTCTCAAAAGAAAAAGAACTACACAAACGTTTAGGCATTAGAGCCAGACACTTAGCAGAAAAATTCCATCTAAGCGAAATGACAGGCTTAGACGTACCCGACGCACTGCAACTCGTTGAAGACCTAGTCGATGTCTACATGAAAAACGCATCCGAACGACCACGATTCGAAAAAACACAGAACAGAGCCCTGTTTCTGCCCCATTGCTCAAGAAAACACATGGACAACAAATGCAAAGCCACCTTCAACCCAGAAATCCCCTCGTACAAATGCGGACACTGCTCAAACGACTGCCAAATCAACACAGCCACAAGAATAGGTGAACAAAAGGGCTACGACGTCTACGTAGTGCCAGGCGGCTCATGTATTCCACAAATACTCAAGAAATATCATTACGAAGGCTTGGTAGGCGTCGCCTGCGGACAAGAACTAAAACTAGGCAGCGAAGCCCTAAACAAAACAGGCTCAGCCGGTCAAGCTGTTCCACTCATCAGAAACGGATGCAGCAACACCAGCTTCAGCATGCAAAGCCTAGAGAGAACATTGTAGCCCAAGCCAAAGATCAGCTTTTATGCAGTAAGCGCTCTTTAAAGGCAACTGAAACACCGGGTTCAAGAGCGCATCAAACATGACAGAGAGTCCGTCGAGCCAAAGAGAAAACCGCAGGTTCATGGCAGTCTTCTCAAGTGCATCTTTTTTGAACGATTTCGGCTCAGACATGATCTATCCTGTGTGGCCTCGGTTTGTTCTCGGCTTTCTAGGCGTGGACATGGCTATTCTCGGCTTCATCGACGGCTTAGGCGACGCCATCGTCTCGCTTTCCCAAGCAGGCTCAGGCTACTATTCCGACAGAATCGGAAAAAGAAAAGCCTTCGTCTGGCTAGGCTACCTTTTCGGAGGAACCAGCCGCCTCGGATACGCTCTATCAAAAATAATCAACGCGTGGCAGTGGCTGATTCCCTTCCGCGTACTGGATCGATCGGGCAAAATGCGAGGTGCACCCAGAGACGCCATGATCGCAGACATATCCACCGACAGGAACCGTGGACGAAACTTCGGGTTGCTGAGAGCGATGGACAACTTGGGCGCAGTCGCTGGAATCATCACATGCCTAATCCTCGTCAGCCTCTACGGCTTGGACTTTCTGCCGACCTTGCTGGTCATCGCATCTATTCCCTCATTAATCGGCGCCACACTGGTCTTCCTGTTCATCAGAGACCACAAGACCAACAAAATCTTCAAAGGACTCTCACTCAAAGACCTAAGCTCCAACCTCAGACTGTTCCTTTTCCTGAGCGCTCTCTTTGCACTAGGCTCGTTCAGCTACTCGTTTCTACTCATTTATGTTGGAGACCAGAATGCCGAAGCCACGTTTCTGCCCTTAATCGAAATTCAAATCCTGTTTTACCTGCTGTTCACTGTAGTAGCATCACTTACGTCTCTTCCCTTCGGATGGCTAGCAGACAAAACTGGCAGAAGAACCGTGCTAGCTCTATCCTTCATTTTCTGGGGCCTAGTGTGCTTGGGCTTCCCCTATGCCACATCACTGGCCACGTTCGCAACGTTATTCATTTTCTATGGTTTGCACAAAGGCGCAATCGAACCGTCACAGAGAGCCCTAGTTTCAGAACTGGCGCCAACCCAATACAGAGCGAGCACATTAGGCGCATTTCAAATGATCACAGGCTTGTTCGCTCTTCCAGCTTCTTTCATGGCTGGAGTGCTTTGGATTACCTTCGGAGGCTTCGCGCCGTTCTATCTCTCTCTAATACTCACGGCAACTGCAAGCCTTCTGCTCCTATTCGTCAAGGAAAACCAACATCCGTAAACAACACCAGTAGGCGCGAAGTTGGGCGCACATAAATGCTTTATACATCCACGTAAAGAAGCGCTTCTCACAGGGAAACTTAAATGTTCGAAACCATATTAGAAGAAGTCCCAGATTACAAATCCTTCTACACAGTTGACGAACTGAACGCCAGTTCCCAAGAACTCGCCCAAGCGCATCCCAACAAAGTCAGGATCTTCAAGATTGGCAGATCACGAAACGGAGAAGAAATTAAAGCACTAAAAATTGGGAAGGGCAGAAAAACCGCTTTATTGTTCGGTTTTCCTCACCCGAACGAACCCATCGGAAGCATCACACTCGACTATCTAGCCAGAAGACTCGCTGAAGACACAGCTCTAGACGCTCTTGATTACACGTGGTTCATAGTGAAATGCGCCGACCCAGATGGAGCAAGACTGAACGAAGGATGGTTCAAAGGCCCCTTCACACCATTGCACTACGCCTTAAACTTCTACAGACCCCCAGGCTACCAACAGATTGAATGGACCTTCCCGATCAAATACAAAACCCTCAGCTGGAGTAAACCAATTCCAGAAACAAAAGCCCTAATGAAGATAATGGAACACGAAAAGCCACGGTTCATGTATAGCCTGCACAACTCAGGGTTCGGCGGGGTCTACTTCTACGTTTCACATCCATGCAGGCCTCTATACACGAAGTTTCAAAGCCTCGCCAAAAAAGAAAAACTGCCCCTGCACTTAGGTGAACCCGAAACACCGTACATGAAACAACTCGCCAAAGCAATATTCAAAATGCCCACATCGGTAGAAGCATACGAATTCCTGAAAAAACACACCAAAAAGGATCCCGCCGAGATCATCAATTATGGAACAAGTAGCGACGACTACGCTCGAAGAGTAGCTGACAGCTTCACCCTAGTCTGCGAAATGCCCTACTACTACGACCCAAGAATCGGAGACACCTCAAAATCCGATATAGGAAGAAAAGAAGCAATCCTAACCAGCATCAGACTTGCAGAAGAACGCTACGACTTTGTCAAGAAGACGTATTCAAAAGCCAGAACAAGTCTCAAAGGTCACAAAGAGAAACAACTCTTCATAGACTTCATTGAGGATTCACTGAAACGGTTCCCAGACGCCATTGCAGCACAGAAGCACTGGGTTCAGACAGATCCCAAACTGAAACGCAAAGCAACAGTCGCAGAGAAGTTCGACTCCCACATTATCAGCATCTTCTACAACCTCTTATCCTTAGCAATGCTGTACCGATGCGTCAAAGACACAGACAATGAAAAGACAGAGGAAAACGTCCTACACCACATGCAAGAATGGAACAAAAGACTCGAGAAACAACTTTCCTACACGGTGATACCCATAAGAAGCCTAGTAAGAGTCCAGCTGGGAAGCGCATTGATCACAGCCGAGTACATCAGCAAAAAAAGCGCGGCAGACAAGTGAGGGTTCAGAAAAAATGAAGCAAAGAATACTGGCAATAGCACTCATCCTGCTCGGTATTCTAATCGTCCTTCACCATCTGTACTTCACTGGAAGGTTTTTCGACCTCAACGACATTCTTCACCACGAGTTTTTCGAGGGCGTGTTTCTTACAGCTGGGCTAGTGCTTCTGCTATGCTCGTATTTTCGTCGAAAATGATGCTTCTAGTCTTTTATTCTTGGAGCTACAATCCCTAAGATTCCGCTGATCAGAATGAGCAGACCTTCAGTGTCTCTACCGTAGAAAACGCTGATCAGTCCTGCAACTATGTTTATCAAGCCTCCAACCAAAAAGCGCTCCGTCCAAACCATAACGCTGCCGACTATCGCTATGACTCCCATTCCAGCAAGCACCAGCAAGTCAGAGTTAAAACGTCTACTTCCCTCGATAAGTCGCGATGCAAAGTCAATGAAGCCTCTAAGTAGAAGGACCCCGCCTATGATTCCCAATATCAAAGCTAGCAACGCAAGAGCATGTTTGCTCTTCATTTCTGTCACAGCACTTCATTCAAGACTAGCCGGCACTTATGACTTGTGAATGAGAAATCACGAAAATACAAGTCTGACTGCACTTATGGTAGTGCGAGATCGGAGCGTTGAAACTATGTCATACGTCATACTTAAGCATTATGCCATACGTCATGAAACCTCAGCACAAAGCCTTTCTCAGAGCGAGAAATGGTCGGGCCAGCTACAGAGAAAAGAGAATATTCATAGTTCATGCGGGGTCAAGGAGCAAGCGCATAAGACTTCTGGACCACAAGCTGCACATTCTTGTGGTGTTTCTTCTCGTCCTCGGCTATATGAGTAAACAACAGTTTTACTGCATCATCTTTCGTTGTGGCAATGATCTTCTCAATGTCCCTCAACATGTCTTCCTCGAGTTTAGCGTGTCTCTCAAGCTCCTTCTTCATAACTTGCATGTCTACGTAACTTTCAATTCTAGCATCCCACAGCCTCTCAGGCTTAGTCTTGTCAAGCGCCTTCAACATCTGCTCACAGATAAGAGCGTGTTTGGTAGAGTCAAGGCGCAACTCGGCCAGAAGAAGCCTAGCAGCCTCGTTGTGCACTTTCTGTTCCAAAGCCTCAAGAGCCTTCACCATGCTCTCCTCAGCTCTTTTTTGTTTCTTAACCAGTTCGACCACGGAATCTCCTGCTTTCATAATCATTACCCCTTTTCGAAGATTAACACTACAACTGTCGCAGTCCATAAAAACTTTGTGAGAGGCAACGTTTCTTAACTAAACATAATATCTGACATAGAAGCCTAATCCCAAAAGCAGGGAGACCAACCAAAGCGTGAATGTTATCCTCATCCAACTGCGCACTTTCCCGAACTTCCTGAACACCAATATAATGCCGAGAATCTCTGCAACAAGACCAATCGCGTGATGAATCAATGTCAATGGAAAACCTATAAAAAAGATCTCTTCGACAACGGCGCTGAAGTTCAGGAAAAACGAAGGACCCATAACGAACAGAATCGATAGGGTGTTTAGAGCAACGAGAAGTTTCATAAGCCAACCATGCATGTCGAGGCTGCTTGCAGTTTTCTTCTTCCCCAGTCTAAACCCTACGAATAAGATCACTAGAAGGATGATTTGAAGAAGTAGACTGGCATCGGAAAGAAGCGAAGCCCTTGTCCCAAACAGTCCTGACATGACTATCGATATATGCTGAGATTGCATAAAATACTTCTGTGTCCAAGCTCCGTTCGCGTCGCCTGATCGCATGAGCTGAAAACTGGTGGAACATTGCGGGCTGAAAACACAGAAACAGCATGGACAATACCGATTTCAGAAGCCCTTTCGGTACGCCTATACGCCAACACCAGACCGCATCATCAGTTAATCGCCAGCCTACAGAAAGGTCTGATTCTGGTCTCTAATGGGAAAGAGTTGGCTGGTGAGGGAATCGGACTTGGAGTTCCAGCCTTGCGCTACACAGGGAGAACTTACTTCCCAGGCTCGTCAAAAGTGGAATTGAAGCAAGCTCGGAACCACACGACAGCGATTAAGACATTCACCTTGAATCTGACTTCCGAAAGAGCCCTCAGAAACGTCAATTTAGAAACCGAAGTGATCCGTAAAATCAGAAGACGATTTGATAAGCTGTACAGAGATTATGGGCATTCCAGACTGTTGATGATCGAAGACATGCTTAGAAAAGCTGGCGTGAGAAGGAATTTTGTGCAAGTCAAACCCGTGGGCAGCGCTACAGTGAAGTACAACATTGATCTGTCACGCATAGGAATAAGAGTCGATTTCAAGCCTTTCCACGAAAGTAACGTTGAAAAAATCTACATTCTGAACGAAGGGAGTTCACAGCGTTTCAGAAAGTACTACGACTCAAAGGGCACTGTTCTATTTGACAACAACATTGGCGCTTGGGAAACAGTCAACGCAGAGTGGGCTTGCATCTACAGCACAGAAGACAAGGTTGGCTTCCGCTTGTGGAAATCGGAAGAAGCTACTTTGCACAGGGGTCGAGAGTTTCTGAACGGCATTCTCGATTGGGTCGGCTTGGACTATGAAGCTGTTCACGGCAACTTGAGTTTTGAGTACGACATCGAATTGGTCGGAGCTAATCGAAAACGATGACCACGGTCACGTTAGTGTACCCGTTTTTTCGACCTAAACATGACAAGTCGATTTTTAGGTTTCCGCCCTTAGGGCTAGGATACATTGTTTCATGGCTTCGACAACACGGAGTGTCAGCATGTCTGGTGGACTGCACGTTCCTCACCGAAGACGAAGCAGTTGAGCGTGTACGTAACTCGAAACCAGAAATCATCGGAATCTACTCAATGTTTTCGATGAAAGCTGCTGCTTTGCGCATGGCTCAGCTCCTAAGAGACCACTGCGACATGCTTGTGGCTGGCGGACCTCTCCCAACTCTATGCCCCGAAGACTTCTTGGATGATTTCGACGTTGTCGGCGCGGGCGAAGGAGAGATAACCATGCTTGAGTTGGTTGAAGTAGCTCAGGGTCGCCGATCTTTTTCGACAGTTAAGGGAGTTGCCTTCAAGAGTGGAAGTGGCAATGGAGCCAGTATCATGCAGACTCCGCCAAGAGATTTCATTGAAAATTTGGACACCCTTCCGTTTCCAGCTAGAGATCAATTTGACAACGAAGCTTACAAGCAACATTACAGGAAAAGATACGGTTACACTGCGACTTCGCTTATAACTTCTCGAGGTTGTCCTTTTCAATGCGACTTTTGCAGCAGAGCTGTTTTTGGAAACAAGCTTAGAACGCGGTCCGCTGTGAATGTTGTTGATGAGATGGAAAACGTGGAAGCGCTCGGTTATGAAAGAATATGGTTCTCCGACGACTGCTTCACCTTGGGCAAGAAGCGGTTGTTGCATATATGCGACGAAATCGTTCACCGAAGATTAGACATCGACTGGGAATGTTTGTCAAGAGTTGACACGATAGATCGTAGGACAGCACTTGAGATGAAGAAGGCTGGATGTGTCCGTGTGTTTTTTGGGCTTGAGTCAGGAAACGATGTTGTGCTGGCGTTGATGAACAAGCAGGCTTCAGCCGAAGAAGCCAGAAAGGCGGTTTTTACAACTAAGGCTGCTGGGATTCAGGTTGGAGCCTTTTTCATTGTTGGTTACCCTGGCGAAACCGATCAGACCATCTTGGACACTCTGCATTTTGCTTCCTCGTTGCCTTTGGATTATTTGTCGTTCAGCCTTCCGTATCCTATCCTTGGCACGCCCCTTTACGAAAAAGTGAAAAACATCATAGCGTCTGAGGATTTGAACCAGCCGAAGCATCTAAGCTTAACAGATCATAAGCTGATTTTCAAATCGTCATTTTCTGAAGCAAAGCTGAAGCTGTCGATTGTCAAGGGCTCGGCTGAGTTTGAGCTGAGAAAAATGCTGGGTGATAAGGGCTACCGGTTTATAGGTGTGCCTTTTGAACGTTTCACCGACTGCGCTTTTAGGCTTCTGCGGTAACTGCTTCCTCTTCAGCTTCGAAGCCTGTCACCTGTAGTTCCTTAAGCATTTTTTGAATGCTGGTGATAGGTTTGCGTTCAGCGTTGCTGATGAGTTGTTTTGCGGGTGGGCTTCTCAGATAAGTTGGAATTCGAGTGGATATTCTTTCTTCATAGGTGGGGACCAACTCGTTTTGGTAGAATACGCCCATTGGTATACTGTCGCCCCATTCCTGCGCTTTGGTCAACGCTGAAATATGTTTGTCGAATGCTTCTTCCGGTTTGTGGACGACTCCGTCGTAGCCTTCGTCTTCAAGTTTGTACAGTCGCGGTGTGGGTTTTCCTGTTTTCGGGTCTATGCGGTCTTCGCCACCGTACCATTCTTTGGTGTTGATGTCGTTGTACGTAGGACAAGGTTGCTGGATGATGACCACAGCTAAGCCGTGGTGCTGAACGGCTTTCTTGATCGTGTCTTTCAGGTGGCGAACATCGTAGGCGTAGCTTCGGGCAATGAAAGTGTAGCCTGCAGCCAAAG
>Ga0315314_1001180_pt1 | contig 24245 bp, 23 predicted proteins | sample TDP9_MG_FD_203631 | JGI IMG/M metagenome (GOLD analysis project Ga0315314, IMG submission 203631) | Freshwater sediment microbial communities from Lake Towuti, South Sulawesi, Indonesia - TDP9 | ecosystem: Environmental > Aquatic > Freshwater > Lake > Sediment | place: Indonesia: South Sulawesi... | reverse complement strand
TGATCTATCTTCCTCACTTCTCTCTGTAAGTACCTTTGACGCGAAAGTGACGCCGTGTATTCCATCTCTCCCAGTCGAGCCGCCGACGAGAATAACGACATCGCCGGGGTTGCTCGCTTTCGCTAGGACCAGCCCTTTCTTTCTGCCGACGCCGAGGCATACAACATCGACGAGACAGTTCTTCTCGAAGCTTTGGTCGAACTCAACCTCACCTGCAACAGTGGGTACCCCTGTGCAGTTGCCATAATCAGCGATCCCTTGAACTACATACTTGAAGAGCCACCTAGAATGTTCACTCTCTTCAATAGAGCCGAATCTCAAGGAGTCCAGTAGAGCGATCGGTCTTGTCCCCATACAGAGGATGTCTCTGATTACGCCCCCGATGCCTGTAGCAGCGCCTCCATAAGGATCTATAGCACTCGGGTGATTGTGGCTTTCTATATGGACTGTTGCGACGTAGCCGTCTCCGATGTCTAAAACACCTGAATCGTATCCAGGTCCAAGGAGAACTCGCCTCCCTCTCGTAGGGAGAAGCTTCAGGACTGGTTTCGACGACTTGTAGCTGCAGTGTTCACTCCACTCTGCATCTATCATAGCCCATTCTAGAGGGTTCGGTTCACGCTTGAGGAATTTCCTCGCGTACTCCATCTCTTCTCTGGTTAAGCTCAGTTCCATCTCTACCGCTTTCATTTGACCCACTCCAACATCGACTCGAACATTGTTCTGCCATCTTCTCCGCCGAGAATCTTTTCGCTAGCCCTCTCCGGATGCGGCATCAGTCCTACGACGTTCCTTTCGGCGTTACAGATTCCAGCAATATCATCCAGAGACCCGTTCGGGTTCTCGCCAACGTATCTTAGAATTATCTGATCCTTGTCGCGTAGACCTTTCAGTACATCGTCTTCAACGAAGTATCGGCCTTCATTATGAGCTACCGGCATTCTGATCGTGCTGCCTTTCCTATACTTGTTGGTGAACGCTGAACTCGTTGATTCAACTCGCACAGTTACCCATTTACAAACGAACTTTAGACACGAGTTGCGCAGAAGCGCTCCGGGCAGAAGGCCGGATTCAACTAGAATCTGGAATCCGTTGCAGATCCCTAGAACCGGCTTCCCTTCCTCAGCCATTTCTTTAACTCTCCTCATTGCAGGAGAGTACGCAGCGATTACACCTGCTCTAAGATGGTCGCCGTAGCTGAATCCGCCTGGAAGGACAGCAGCATCGTAATCAGAGTCGTCGAATTCTTTATGCCAGACTAATTCAGTGTCAACCTTTATGATGTCTTTAAGGATGTGGACAGCATCGTAGTCGCAGTTACTTCCTGGGAATTGGACTACCGCGACCTTCATGCTTTACCCCTAATCTCTATCTTGCAAGAGTGAGCTACCGGATTGAAGATTCTGAGGTCGTTGCACATCTTGAAGACTCTCTGCCTTGCGTCCTCTTCGTCTTCAGCCTCTATCTTCACCCTAAGCAGTTTGCCGGTTCTGACCTCTTTCACGCAATCGTAGCCGCTTTTATACATGAGATCTTTCTTGATGGTCTCTCCTTCAGGATCTCTAGCCTGAGGCTTGTTCTCTATCACAATCTCAACTAGATACATTCTCTCCACCGCATATTCGCCTGTAAGGCTCTAGATACGCGAGCTCGAAGACTTTCGGCAGATCCTTTCTAAACCTGTCCTTATCAAGTATCTCGTAGGTCTCCTTATCCCAGAGGCGCATGGAATCGACGCTCAATTCATCTCCCACGAGGAGTTCTCCAGCGGTATCTCGGCCAAACTCCAGTTTGAAGTCGGCGAGGAGCATCTTCCTTTCTTCGAAGAACCTCTCCAGAACATCTGCAACTCTCAGCGTCGAAGTCTCCATCTGAGCGATCTCTTCACTTTTAGCTAGACCCAATGCTCGGACGTGATAGCTGTTGAGGAAAGGGTCGTGGAGGTCGTCGTCTTTCAAGTAGAACTCGACCACAGGAAGGCTCAACCTCTGGCGATACTGGAAATACTTTCCAAGCCCGACCATATGGCCTGCAGCGAGAATTCTACAAACAGACTCGAGAGGGATCATCTTCAAGTTTTTCGTCAAGAGTTCGGTGGGTGAGAGCTGCTTTACGAAATGGGTCCTTACTCCACCACTTTCGAGAATTTGAAAGAGTTTGGCTGAGACGGTGGCGTTGATTCTTCCCTTCCCCGCTAGAATATCATGCTTCTTTCCGTCTCCAGCTGTTATATCATCTTTAAAGAAGAGTACAACCTCATCAGAACTGTCCGTGGCGAAAACTATCTTCGTTTTTCCTTCCGAGAGCTTACTTCTTCTCATGAGTTCCCTTATCGGAGATTTCTCTTAAAAGAGATTGTTGACAAGAAGAGCCAAAACTCCGGCGGGAGATTTGACATGAACGTGTAAAAAGTACTCCTTCGCCTTACGGAAACAGTGCAGAAGAATTAAAACGGCGAGAGCTTCTAGGTTAGGTTGACAAGTTGGAGGCGCCTTTGAGCGATGTCCATGGGGTCGATACGTTATGCACTTCTAAGTGTCTTTGACAAGACGGGAATAGTTGAATTTGCTAGAGAGCTTCAGTCGCTTGGGGTCGAATTGCTTTCCACAGGAGGCACCGCGAGACTACTCTCCCAAGAAGGTATCAAGGTTGAAGACATTGCAGAATATACAGGCTTCCCTGAGATCTTGCAGGGCAGAGTTAAGACTCTGCACCCTAAGATTCATGGAGGCATCCTCTTTAGGAGACGCAGGAAAGAAGATGAAGATTCGATTTCAAGACATGGAATCAAGCCAATAGACCTTGTTGTCGTTGATCTATATCCCTTTGAGGAAATCGTAAAGAAACGTGGTGCACAGCTAGAAGAAATTATTGAGATGATCGATATCGGTGGCTCAGCCCTGATCCGATCTGCAGCCAAGAACTATAATGATGTTGCCGTCGTAGTTGATCCTTCTGACTACGCTAAGATCATCGAGGAGCTGAAAGCAATGAAAGGCGTGTTGTCGGATCAGACGAGATTCAGGTTGATGAAGAAAGCTTTCGAAAGAACTGCTCACTACGATTTGGCTATTGCCGGTTTCTTCAATAGATTTGGATCGGTCTCGGATGTCAAACAACTATCCGAGTTTCCCCAAGAAATTACCTTAGACTTCGTCAAGATTCAGGACTTGCGTTACGGTGAGAATCCTCATCAGCGAGCCGCGGTCTACAAGGATTCGGCATCACGAATATGCATAGCTGAAGCGAAGCAGCTCGCGGGTAAGAAGATTCTCAGTTACACGAATATCTTGGACGCTGATGCTGCGTACGCATTGATCCGAGAACTGAAAGACGATTATGCAACGGTTATCGTTAAACATACTAATCCTTGTGGCGGAGCGATCGGCGAGACTCTCGCCGAGTCTTATAGGAAAGCTCTGGCGACAGACCCTATCTCCGCATTTGGGGGGACCTACGCATTCAGCCGAGAGGTTGATGAAGAGACAGCTGAAGCCATGTCGCAGCAGTTCATAGAAGTGATCTTGGCTCCTGGATACAGTGCAGAGGCTCTAGAAATTCTCTCAAAGAAGGAGAATCGCAGAATACTTGACGTTACAGCGCTGATGAAAGCTGAAGGTGGAAGCCCAGCCGCGATCAAGTCTTTCAGAAGCATTCTAGGTGGGATGTTGTACGAAGATATGGATGAGATTCTGATTGACGAGGATAGGCTTTCTGTGCCGACGAGGAGGAAGCCTTCTGAGGAAGAGAAGCGAGCGTTGATCTTCGGTTGGAAGTTCGTGAAGCATGTGAAGTCGAATGCGGTAGTGCTTTCGACCTCTACTCAACTGATAGGTGTAGGAGCAGGCCAAATGAGTCGAGTTGACTCCTGTAAGATAGCTCTACAAAAGGCTAAGGAGGCGGGACTTGATGTCAAAGGGGTTTCAATGGCGTCTGATGCTTTTCTACCATTCAGAGATTCGATCGACATGGCCGCGAGTGCGGGCGTTAGATCCGTCATACAGCCTGGAGGCTCCATAAGAGACGATGAAGTTGTGAGGGCTGCTGATGAACACGATATGGCGATGATTTTCACAGGTTTAAGACATTTTAAGCATTGACCCTTAGAGCTAATCGGTGGACTTATCAGTCGAATCTTCACTTATACCAGATGGAGTTGAGGTGGAAAGTTGAGAACCAAAATGATTCTCGGAACCTTAGCATTAATCGTATGTTTGGCAGGACTGAGTGCGCCCGCAAGAGCGCAGGCAGATCTGACGCCGCACTACTTCCAGAAGGATATGGAAGGCAGCCGCTACATAATGGATACAGTTGAGCCGGGCTGGTGGGCCGGCTCAAACCCAATCGAGATGTCGACGGCAGAGTTCATAACTAGACCTTTGAGCTCCCCCTTCACTTACACAGAGTTCACTTTGAAGCTCTACTACGAAGCAACGAAAGATACCCAGATTAGGTTCTTCGTGGGTTGGTATGACCGAATTAAGGGGCTGCAGACGATATACACGGAGCTTATCTATGCCAAGCCAACCGAGACGAGTGTCGAGAAATCTTTCTCTGAATTGGTGAAGGTTGATAAAGGCGCGAGCTTATGGCTTAAAGTGACTACAGGTGAAGGCTTGGGTCTGACGCAGATTCAATGGGGGGACTCAGCACACCCTAGCTATCTGGCTACACAGGAAGGACCTTACCAAGGGGCTCCGATTCCCGAATTCTCAGATATGGCGGTCCAACTACTGCTAGTCGCATCGGTCTTCGCCGTGTTCGCCTTCGGAAAAGCTCTTAGAAAACAGAGAATAATTGAAGCGTTGAGATACTAGGAATCTAACGTAGGGTGGTAGAAGGAGAACTTTCTTAGCGGTAGGCTTCTCCCCAGCGGTACGCAGAGAAGACTTAAATTTCTATGGGCTTATCCACTTTGCCTAGTAGGGGCTGTGGGCTAGAGCATACTGAGTTAGTAAATCTGGAACCTAACAAAGCATGCAGCAAATCTGGTCTACGCGGACAATTACTCAACCGAGACAAGCTACGTGGCTTGGGAAACAAACCTTTCGGGAACCCACGTGATCGCCGGTTCAAATCCGGCCAGCCCCACCATGATTCAGGTTCTTTACCAAGGGAGAAACAGGCAAACTGCTCATTTCTGGCGAACCAACTGTCGTATCCGTACGGATAGTCTTTCTCAGTCTAATCGCGAGTTCTAGCATATGCGTCCAAGAAGAAATTGTATAAGCCCCCTGCCAATTCACCGATAAGTTGACCGTAGACTCGTATACCTAAGTCTCGGTTCACGTACATAACGGTAATTGCCCTTACGGGACTATGATCTCGCGTTCAACGTGAGTAAACAGTTTGGGGCCTGTATCCGTTGCTACCAGGCTGTCTTCCAACCTGATACCCATCTTATGTGGAATATACACTGCACACATGACAACAAAAGTCATATTTGCCTCGATCATAGTGTTAAGGGAGAAAGGCTCCTCTTCAGTCTCCAATCCTGTACCGTGAACTGCACTGTGTACAAAGTACTTTCCGTAGCCTGCCTGTTCGACAACATCACGTGATGCTTTGTCAATATCTGACACTTTCACACCGACCCTTACTGTTGACAGCGCTCTCCTAGAACCCTCAACCACAATAGAGACTATATCCCGGTGTTCTTTCGGTATTGATCCAAAGGCGATGCCTCTAGACAAGTCACCCGCATACCCTTGCCATGCTGCACCCAAGTCAACAAGCACAGAATCGCCTCGAGCAACCTTCCTATCTCCCGGTCTTCTCTCGGTGTTAGATGAATTTGGCCCTACCCCAACCATCGTCGTAAATGACAAATCACAGCCAGCAGATCGAATAGCCTTTTCCGCTTCAACCGCGATCTCCCGTTCGCTTACACCTTCCTTAATTGCATTAGTTGCAGCCAGCATGCCTTGATCAGTGATTTCACCGGCTCTTTCCAGCATCTTAATCTCCCATCCGCTCTTGATTCTTCTAAGTTCCCGCAATATCGTGGACGGCTGCAGAACTACATCGGGAAGAGATTGTTCTACGATCTTATAGATTGAGAAAGGCATTATTTCCAATCCTTCGAGACCAACATTTCGTAAGGGACGCGCTACTTCGCTTCGGAAGCGTTTGAGTTCAGAAGCTAAGCTTGCGATCGGCTTGATGTCCTTAACATACGAAACTTCTTGGGCGAAGAGGATCTGAAAATCTGGGACAAAAAGCGTCGGATCATCTTCAAGCGGTATCAGAAGCAATGTTGGCGACCAGATACTCCCATCGTAGAAGGTAAGAGGACGGAAATTGGAGAGATATCTGACATTACCTTGCCTCCATTCATCTGAAAAGACGATCAGTGAATCAGTTCCCTTGATCCGCATAGCTTTCTGCACCTTATCCAACCGCTCTTCAAATTCATTCATACGAATCAACCGGAACAGAAATTGAGTGATCCAAAACCCTTAAGCTTTTTCATGCTTCTTTGAAACAAGGAACCGGTTGGTCCTCTGATCGTTCTGACCTCTGGATAATCTAGTTCAAGATCAAGTCGTCGTCTACTTTCTTCGCGAGGAGTTCATGCTTGGTTAGCGACCCTATCACTTTGAACTCGAACTTCTTGATTTGCTTTCTTTCTTTTATAGAGTTTGAGGAAGAATCGGCTCGGTTTCTAAGCTCAGATAAAAATACATTCGCTCTTATTGCGGAATTTTGTTGCTGATACATATTCTTATGATTTTCCAGAATTTCTCTCGGTTTGATAGGTTGCTTATGTTGTATAGGGTTTGGAAGGTTGCTGTGTAGAGGGATAGGTTCTTCTTATTGATGCCTCTATGCTTAGCGAGCCAAGGTTTGAAGAGGCTTACTATGCTTTCGTCATGGTTGACGTGGACGTCGCCTCTCACATACTCGCCGAGGCTATGATTCACCGCCTCATGCATGTAGCCAAGAGCCTCCAGAACTTGGTATGGTGTCCACTCGTCCGTGTAGATGGGCGAGCCCTCCTCCACGAGGGCTTTGACTATGCGGATCGGCGATTCATGTATAACCGGTTCAAGGAAGAGTGGGCCATCCCTCTCTTGGAGGCATAGGATCATGAGTGTATCCTTATCATAGCTACTTCGGCCAAGAGGCGGCTTCAAGCCTTTACTCCTAGCTGGTCTACCAAGCCTATCATGGTAGGTTCTACCCTTCAAGCCAGCATTCACATAGAAATCGTCCACTTCCACGACGCCTCGAAGGGAATGAATGTCATTCGATGAATGTCATCGAATGTCAACGAATGTAATCATCTATTTTAGTAGTGGTAGTAACACGCAAATGATAAATACTGAATCAACAAAGACCGTAGTCACAGAAAAATAGGGTGATATGCTTTGAGTGAAGAGAAAGTTTCTAGACGTGGCTACATGAAGTACGTTGGCGGCATTGTCGTTGTCGCCGTTGTGGCCGCTGCTGGCTACGGTATCTATGAAGCGACGAAGCCGACGCCTACCGTTACACCAACACCTACACCAACACCGACGACACCTACACCCACGCCTACACCAACACCGACGCCAACGCCAACTGTAACAGAAATCGCAGAGATAATGGGCGAATACAAAAAGGCTAGACTTGACTGGAAGCAATGTTCAGGTCAGGCGGTACACGTCGCACTATGTACCCATCCATACACCGACTCGTTGCTGCCGTTGATTCCCCTATTTGAAGAGTTAACAGGGGTGAAGGTTGTCTACGACGTGTATCCTGCTGAAACAGAGAAGTACTATCCGAAGTTGACGGCGGATTTTGCTGCGCAGGCAGGGATCTTCGATGTTGTCTTCATAGGCCCAGTCTATCAATTCGCAGAACCTGGCTGGATCGAGACCCTCGATAGTTACCTAACCAACCCTAAGTTCGACCCTGATTGGTTTGACGCCGAAGACTTCTATTCCTTGGCCTGGTGGGTGGCCAAATGGGATGGAAAGGTTGGACCCGGGATCGAGCATGCTGGCAAGGGCGACTCTTACGCCTTTCCCGTTATGACTGAAACATATCCAATGATCTACAGAAAGGACCTGTTTGACAAGTATGCAATAGAGGTTCCGGACACATGGGAAGATGTGTATACTGCTGTAACCAAACTTAACGAAGGTCTGAAGAAAGACGGAATCTACGGACAGACCTATCCATATATTGCCAGAGGGGGCCGTTTCGCTGGAATGGTTCAATACTGCGGCTTCTCTTCTTGTTACTTCGGGTACGGAGCCAAGGACTTCGATGATAAGATCATCCCGCAATTCAACAAGCCTGAGGCAGTTGCCGCTGTGGATCTATACGCAAAGATATTAAGGGAAGGCGGCCCGCCAGGTCTCTTGAGCTACGGCTGGAAAGAGGTCATGACGCTCTTCCCACAAGGACTTGCTGCAATGGTCATAGACTGCGATTTTTGGGCAGCACAATATGAAGATCCTACCATGTCAAAGGTAGCTGGAAAGCTTGGTTACGCCGTCCCGCCGAAGGGTCCTGTGAGAAGAGTAGCGGGTATGTGGACTTGGAATCTTGCTATGAGCAAGTTTTCGGGGCATAAGGATGCAGCGTGGCTATTCCTATATTGGGCTCTTAGCAAGCCAACGCTGAAATGGGCTACTGTCAAATACGGGAACTATATGCCTGTTAGGCGTAGTGTGTGGCGTGATCCAGCTGTAGAAGCGGTGTCGAGCAAGTGGGGAGCTTTCAGAAGCGTTGCAGAAGAGATGTGGGATAAGGTCACTATCTGGCCGTGGACTACAGTTCCAGAGCTCTGGGCTTGGGGAGACATCTTTGCAGGGTCCGTGCAGAAGGTCATCTCAGGCGAGATGACAGCTAAGGTTGCCATGGATCTTGCATACAAGGAAATCTACGACCTCATGAAGGAGAAAGGATACTATGAATAGCGAGGTTAAAATACTCTCTTCCATTTTTTTAGCTCAGAGGGCCCAAATTTTTGCTCCGACGAGAGCGAAGTAAAAGTTTTCTTCTGGTTCTGCCTTCTCTAACTCTCTGTTTTTTTCTTGGGTTTTACCCGTTTCTTCAGATAATCTACTACTCTCTTTTCAGAAATACCTTAGGTGACAGGGGGCCGACATTTCAAGGCTTTACTAACTTTAGCGCTATCTTAAGTAACGACATGTCTCGTGGAAGTTTGGTTACAACGCTGTATTTCGTGGTGTGTACGGTTGGTATAGAGATCCCTCTTGGCCTAGTTTTGGCTTTGCTTTTGAACAGAGATTTGAGAGGCAAACAAGCCTTTAGATTCGTTATGATCTTTCCTATGGCTATTTCACCGATGCTGGCAGCAACTATGTGGAATTTGACCCTACGACCTGAGACGGGCCCAGTCAACTACATTCTGCAACTGTTATGTCTTCCTCAGCCGAGATGGATGGCAGGGGCGCCCGTGGAGGCTTTTGCGACTGTTATGCTTATCGATATATGGCAATGGACACCCTTTGTGGCCCTAGTCCTATTAGCGGGTCTTCAAGGTGTTCCAAGGGAGCCTTGTGAGGCAGCAGAGGTGGATGGTGCGAATAGGATACAGATGCTCAGATATATTGTAGTTCCATATATCAAGAACATACTTCTACTTGTTCTACTTCTACGATTAGCAGACTCACTTAGAACGATGGACATGATATTTGGCACCACTAATGGTGGACCTGGGACCGCGACGCTCGTCTTTTCATTACTTCTATACTATAAGGTCTATTCGCAGTCTCTGCTGGGCGTGGGATCGGCGATGGCATTATTCATGTTCGTTATTCTGAACATCCTGGGGGTTGTGGCATTTAAGGTAGCGAGGCAAAAAGCATGAAAACCAAAAGGTTCGAAAACCTGTTGTCATACTTGGTGCTGGGCGCATCTTCAATAGTCGCTATATTTCCTTTCTGCTGGATGGCTGTGACGTCTTTCAAGCAACCAATTGATGTGATTACGCAACCGCCAAAGTTCATCTTTGACCCAACCCTTATGAATTATATAGCAGTCGTCACTACAGGCGGATGGAGTGCCCAAGGTAACTTCATGCTGAAAGTCGCAAATAGCATAGAGGCCGGCCTAGCCGCAGTTTTAGTATCGATTGCATCCGGGACTCCAGCAGCATACGCAATTGCCAGAATTAACTTTCCTTACAAAGAGAACATATATTTCACATACGTGACTTTCAGGTTTCTTCCTCCGTTCGTGGCCATTATCCCCTTGTTCATTATGTATGGATATCTAAAACTGTACGACTCGCTTGTGGGCCTGACGCTCGCCTACATATTGATTAGCTTGCCTCTGACTGTTTGGATGATGGTTCCCTTCTTTGAACAGATACCAAAAGACATCGAAGAAGCAGCAACAATAGATGGCTGCTCCGGATTTAGCCTGTTCCGTAGAATACTTCTTCCCTTGATTAAGCCAGGAATTGCGGCAACCATGGCGCTTAACTTCATTTTCTGTTGGAACGACTTTATTTTTGGGCTCATCCTGACATTTCAGCAAGCTCAACCAGTGCAATATGCCATGTCGCTTTTCGTCTCATACGCAGTAGTTCATTGGGGTCAAATGGCGGCTGCGGGCGTTATATGCGCGATACCCATTCTGGTCTTCTTTGTGTTCGTTCAAAAGTACATCATTCGAGGTTTGACGTTCGGAGCGGTGAAAGGATAGAGGACCAACCGGTTCTTTGTTCCAAAGAAGCGAAAATGCGCCTTAGGCGCTGACTAGTTACATTGGTGTTCCGCATTCTCCATATCCACGTACTTCATGATTGGTTTGGTCCAAAGAAACATCAATCTCAATTGACGAAACTTGGCCGTGGAAGAAGATCTTCAAAATCAATTAGTCTAAATCAGAAATATATGACATGTTAGAAACGAAAGATGAGAGGCAAGGGGAAGTCATATTGAATGAGTTAAAGGAGATTGTGAAAGACCCACCCTCTCCTTTTCATACCTGCTGACCCACAACGAGTAGCGTCCTCTTCCTTGTGAAAACCCAAAAACCAATTTCCTGATACCATGTCAAACAAAGAGTTACCGCCAAAACTTCAGTGAGATATCAGAGGACATATAGCCTCTTCGCGTTGTTTCCAAGTATGCCGTCTATCTCACTCTGGCTGAAGGTTGGCCATCCAGCTTTCTTAGCTACTTTGTTCAATCCATTCCTGATCCAGTCTATGTATCGTTTGAAGTCTTTGGCAGGCTCATTTGAGAATACTCCTTGACCCCAAGACCAATAGTCGGAAGCGTACATTATCCGGTCGATCACGCCGTACTCTTTAGCCATCATCAGGCTCCAAGTCAGTATCGTTGGGCGATCGTACATCATTGCCAAGTCAGCGTAGATATTTGGATTACAAACCATCATAGTGAGCAGCATCTCAGTCCATGGATATCCCAAATGCTCGATTACTATCTTCATCTTTGGAAAATCAATACTGACCTCGTTAAGAAGCGATATCTCAGCGTACTTTAAAGGTGCTAGAATAGGGGGGCCTGTCTGTGCACTATGATGATATTGAACGACAGCCTCAAGCTCAACGGCTTTCTCATAGAATGGATAGACCTGTTTGTCGTTTGACCGATAGTGACCGTAGGGAGGAGTTAGAAGCACTCCTCGAAACCCATGCCTCTTCACAGCTTCTTCAAAGTACTGCAATGCTTTCTCATTGAGTCTATTGTATCGGTCTAGAGGCTCAAGACTTGCCAAGCCAATGAACTTATCAGGATACTCTTTCACCGCCTTCATCACGTAGTCTTCGCCACATTGAGAGTGCCATATTCGAGTCATGTCTTGACCCATGACCACCGCTTTCTCCACTCCCGCGGATTCCAACCACTTAATAAGATCATTGAGTTTCGTATCATGTGGGAATGGCATTCCTAGCCTGTCCCAAGTCTCCTTCTCGAAGTTCTTGCGTTGTAGCAGGTGAAGATGACTATCCGCTATCATAGAAATCACCCAAGATATCGTCGAGCGAAGACATTTAAGACTTACTGGTCGCTGGAAGCGAGAGTTGAATCACACCGCCACGTCAATACATAGATCCGCCGAATCTTGAAGTTAGAAAGTTCCAACCAGCAAGGTTCCACAAACCCCCATTTAACTCAGTCAGTTGATCAAGTATTGGAGTGTCTATCATTGATCTTCCTTTGAGATCCACTAGTATAGGTCTTCCACACCGGCTTCGCTCATTTTTCGGGCTTTTGGGCTGTCCTAGGACGTTAATCGTCCAGAATGAAGAGGGTATCTGCACCTAAGCAGGTGTGAAAACCCGCAGGCTCGATAATGGTGTAAAAAAGTGGGGGGTTCGGCATAAATTCGTGCGTATGCCCGCCTTTCCCCCGGGCTACCACTCCACACGCTGTAATTCATACTCCTTGAAGCAACCCCTGTACTATCGATTCTTTCCAGCACTGAATGTAAACAATGGTTTACTTGCTTCTGAAATGACCCCTTTGACTATGTTCTCTCGGGAAGGCTGATAGAGTTGTGAGTACATCCATCTACTTGTCTAACCCATTGTCTTGTATGCGTTGATATCCGCCTGAAGACCGTGCCTATCACAGAGTGTCTGATCGAAGATGACCATTGCTTGAGGAAACCTCGCAAACTGGTATGGAAGCCCCCAAGGAACCGTTCCAAGCCGATACGCTGTAAATCGACTTGGAATGAGCAGTCTCAACTCTTCGCCATCCGTACTATTCCCCAAAACAAAGCCACCTCAATCCGTGGCAAGCAACTTAAATCTGCCCTTCAGATGACGATTATCTTAGGCTTTGCTAGTTCTCTAGTCCATTCCCGCTGACACAACGCATGCTTGAGGGGGAGTTGGTTATGAACCGAAGGGACTTGCCGAGCTATCGCTACTCATAAATCGGTTGCATGGTAATCTAGACATCTGAGGGGATATGGAAAGCGAGAAAGGCGAGTTCTCTGAGGAAGACAAGCTCAAATGCCTTCTCTGGAGTGCTCGGCATTGTTGCTTATGCGGAAAACCCTGTGGTCTGAACATTGAGATTGCTCACATACCTGGAGAGGAGGATAGCAACGATATTCGCAGCGCTATACCTCTCTGCTTTGACTGCCACGGTATGATTGGGCACTACGATCCTAAGCACCCCAAGGGATTGAAGGTTAGGGCAGAGGAACTGAGGAGACGTAGAGATCAAGTCTACGAGCAGTACACTCGTCACCTTGTTCCACCAATTCTCGGGGAATTTGCCCTGCACCCTGAAGGGTTGCCACGTGTCGGTTTCAACCTAGCTAACCATGGTAATTTTCCTCCTGTAAGAGCCAAGATTAAGGTCAGCGTCTTTCTCGGCAACGAACTGGCACAGGAGATCGATGACAAGCACGGGTACTACTCGGGAGAAACGGAATGGCATCTGAACCCACAGATTGAGATCAGGGGTAACTTCTCAGCTGAACCCAGCATTGCGGATCGTGCAAAGATGGGTGAAACGCTTAGGCTACAGGCGAATGTGACAATAATCGATGTATATGGTAGAGAACATCAATTGTTGCCGTTTTGTTCTACTTACGTCGCAGAATCAAAGGACAAGAGTGGAAACACAACTGCCCCTTATTGGTTCCTCGAACCAACAAGCTTTGAGAATCTGAGGAAGAGAGCTAAAGCGAAAGGGCATAGTCTATAAGTCTCACCCCCAATATGGGGTGCTTATCTCTTGCGTACTTCGTGCCCTCGATTGAGAATCTTCTTTCGCAACATACATAGGTATGTCGTCTGACATGGCGGGGTCAACAGAACCTATCAACAGCGAACCTGTGATTACCTATGTATGCCAGGGGAAATAGAGAGGTACGAAAGAGGGAAAGCTGAAGCGCAAGGACTAGAACAAAAGGGGGAAGCAAACGTCTGTTATTCTTCCTGGTAAATCAAAGAGGATAAATGATGGCATAGCGATGGGGGCCTTTATCCAGTTTTCACGGGAATGATGATCTCAAAGGTAGGTTCGCTTGGTTTGCCTATTCAATGGGGACCACGTGTCGAGTATGGGAACTCTGCAGCTTCTAAGCGCAAGAGTTAAGGAACGCTGACAAGAAAAGATCTGTGTGAGACATATGACAAAAGTTGAACTCGTGAAGCGAACACTCGAAAGACAAAGCGACCATGATAAATGCGTAGAAACTATCGCAAACAAGTGGAAAAGCGATGGGTATACGGTAGAGGCAGACCTGCCTAGTTGGAATAAGCCGTCTGAGATAGGTGGATACATTCCAGACATCATGGCCAGAAAGGACAGTGCAACCAGAGTCTGTGAAGTTGAGACAGAGGAGACGATGGAACAACATAGACCGCAATGGGAAACCTTCGAAAGAAAATATGGTCCAAGTTTCTGGCTGTATATTGCGGAAAAAGGTGGAACATGCAGGTTTGTAAAGTAGTTTCGAAAACATTTACAGACTCTGCGCATGGGCAGTAACCCAGAGGGATTGGGGACTGAACGAGCAGCCAGCTAAGGAACAGGGAGAAGTCTTCGAGCAAGAACTTTCTCCCTGCACTGACTGCAAGAAAATCGCTCTTTCGACCACCTTGGAAAAGTGGAAATTCCAGAAGCCCTGCGTTCAATACAAGACCCATGTTGTGCGGAAACCTGAACAGGTCAAAGTCCTGTTTCTAGCTGAATCTGCTCCAGGCACAAGCGAAGGTTACTTCTACGAACCCGAATATCGAGAAGGCTACAAAGGGATTCTTCGTACTCATCTGTTCAAATTGCTTGAAATAGATGGTAATGACATAGATTTGGCGCTTGCAGAGTTCAAGAGACGAGGCTACTTTCTCTCAGATGCCGTCAAGTGTAGATGCGATAAAGGAGAAAGGCCGCAAGTGCCGACATCGCTTGCGAAGAACTGCGGTCGAAATTGGCTCGGGCGTGAATTGGATATTCTTGATCCCGAGAGGGTTTGCGCCCTCGGCAATGCATCGTTGAAAGCATTGAGTACTATACAAGGCTATAAGGTGCTATCAGGAGTCACTGCAGGACATGACTGCGGAAAAATAGTAGAGGCAAAAAGACCCGTGCTCGTATGGGTGTTTCCGAGCGATCGAACCTCAATTTATAGCGACGGCAAAGAAGAGGAATTTCTAAGATTCGCACAAGGTTAGTAGTTGAACATGCTAAATCTCGAAGCGGAATGAATCCGCAGAGTGAAGCATTTAGAAAATGGGAAGACGAAAGAATTGAGAAACTAAAACAAGAGTTAGAACACACGACTGTTTGATAGACAAATAGTTTTTGGATATTACTTTCTCATGTTCGATGATTAAAGAGATTGCTAATAAGCCAAGCTTGCGGATGTGAGATGAACCTCAACGTAGATGTTGAGGTTCTGTGCGATGATGGGTGTGGCTTTTTCAAGTTTAAACTTGAAAAAAGTTTAAACTTCGCTTCCACCTATAAATCTTAACAATACGCTTTGGAATCAAAAATAATGTCGCAGCTAGCAATAATGCAACTTTCAGACTTACACAAAGAGATCTCAATTTTCCCTAGCAACAAGGCTTTTGTATCTTCCATCATATCTGATGTTGTAAAGTATACAAATGAAGAAATCCCGGTCCCAAGACCAGATATCTTAGTGATATGTGGTGATATTGTTCAAGGCTCCAATCAAATCGAAGATTTTGAAGCTGCAATTCAAGAAATCAAACAACAATATAGTGAAGCAACCGATATCCTAAATCAATTATCTACGAAGCTTTTTGACAGTGACAAAAATAGGATTATAATCATTCCTGGTAACCATGACATTTCATGGTCTCATTCAGGGAAGAGTATGGAAAAGCTTAGCAAAGCCGATGATAACTTTGTTGAAATCTGTAAACGGCCAGAAAGTAACATACGGTGGGACTGGAAGGATTTTTCATTCTATCAAATATCAGACCTTGATCTCTATGAACAAAGGTTTCTTCCATTTGCAGAGTTTTACACTGCTTTCTACAACAATCAACGAGAGTACTCATTAATCCCTGAAAAACAGTATGACATTTTTGAATTTCCAAAATACAAGTTGCTTTTTGCAGGTTTCAACTCCTGCTTTCTAAATGACCATCTAAACCAGATTGGAAGGATTCATCCTGAATGTATAGCTAGCTGTTACAATTACGTTAGCCAAAAAAAGTTTGACGATTGGCTCAAAGTTGCGGTTTGGCACCACGATTTTTATGGTTTTCCCAACAGAGCAGACTTTATGGATGAAAGAACAGTGCAATTTTTGATCGACAAGGGATTTCGGATTGGACTGCACGGTCATCTTCATAAAGACGAGATTCTCAAGATCAAGTTTAGTGCGGATCAATCAGTTAAGATGCTAGTTTTTGGATGCGGAAGCTTAGGTGCGTCGCCCAAACGCATCCCTTTGGGAATATCCAACCAATACAGCATTATTGAAATAGACGATTCTTTCACCAACTTGAGATATCACATCAGAAAGGCTCTGGAGCAGCCTCCGGAATTACCCATATGGATGCCAGGTAACATAAGGCAGAACAAAGACAAAAGTTACATAGACGCTAAACTAGAAAGATATGTATTAAAGGAATATAGAACGCCAATTAAATCATTCCTTCTAAAAGAATTAGTAGAAGTTGATGATCTAATCGCAAAGAAGGAATACACTCAGGCATTGGTAAAATTGAAGCTTCTTGATCAAGGAAATCCGTTTGTTAGACGATTCACAATTGAATGTCTCTGGCAATTGGACATGGATGATGAATTAGTCGATTTCATAAAAGAGCCTAATTCAATCACCGAGTTCGCTTATTTATCAGAGTCTCTATGGAGAAGGAACAGAATCAAAGACTTGAAAGAGCTTGTTAACAAATTGAGCTCTAGATCAGAAATTATCGATTCCGAGCCATATAAACGGATTGTAAAAAAGATTGTAGATAGAGGTATCTAAATGGAGAAGATTAAATTCCAGATTGAGATACAGAGAGTACTAGACATTCTTTCTAAGGAGATTTACGATTCTCCTTATGCTTTATTGAGGGAGAATGTTCAAAATGCTTATGACGCTGTTCTTATGAGGGAACAATATACCCAAGGAAAATGGTCAGCCAAAGCAGACGGTTTAATAAGAGTGCAAATGGACAGGGAAAAGATAATCATTTTCGACAATGGAATTGGGATGACCGAGAAGGTTCTAAAAGAGAACTATTGGAAGGCTGGTTCTAGTGGAAAGCAGACTGAACTTGCAAAAAAATCTGGAGTCATAGGCATATTTGGGATAGGCGGAATGGCAAACTTCGGTGTATGCTTGAAGCTAAGAGTTGAAACAGAATCCATTGAAACTAAAGAAAGGATAATTAGCGAAATTGATAGGAAAAATCTATCTCTTTCAGAAGATTGCATAAGTATTGAGAAGATCGCTTCAATGGGTGCATATGGAACTACAATAATAGTTACACTTGATCCGCAAATCACCTTTGATCTTGAACATGCTCGGAACTATTTGTCTCAATTTGTGCAATACTTGCCTATTAAGGTGGAATTGAACGGAATTATTATCAGCCAAAGATCGATGGATGAAAGATACAGAGAGGATTCGCCTAGATTGGAGCGAAAATGGGTTGGATTCGAACATGCAGGATTTAAGGCTGACGTTTTAATAAAATGTGACTATAACGCCAGAGTTTCAGCAGCTGTTGGCAACATATCGATATCGGGAGAGATGGTTGACGGAGTAGCTTATCTTAGACAGGATACTGGTCATCTTTGGGGGTTTAGGAGCTCTTTTGGACTTGCCCCTATTCCAACAAGTTCCTCCTATTCTCTCGGGGGAATAATGAACCTCTCAATCCTTTCGCCTACCGCTGGAAGAGAGGCCCTGAGCAGAGAAAGCATCGATTTAGCGTCGAAACTCATAAGGCTAGTAGAAGAATGCGCAACTATCACCCTGTCTGAGTCAGAGATTAGCAATAGGAGCAACCCTTTCATGTCTTACATCCTGTCGACCGGGAAAATAGCCCTTGCAGGCAAATTGCAGCCAAGAGTTGAACCTGAAAAAGAAATGACATTGGAAGGATTGAAAGAATACTCTCAAAAACGGATAGTCAATTACTATGATGCTGCCGATGAGTCACTCATAAAATCCTTAGCCACTCCAGATGGATTATTGATTGTTCTGTCAAGATCAAGTCCAAGAAGGCAGGTTGAAGCTCAATTCATTCAGCAATTCTGTAAAGCAGAAAAGATCGTAGATGCACCTCGAATATTGAAGACGTACCCAGAAAGCGAGTATGAAATGGACGAAGTATCATTTGTAGTCTTGACCAAGAACATTCTTGAGGATGATTATGCACTTCAGAATGTTGAGATTAGGTTTGCAGATCTTACTCATAATCTTCCTCTCCTTGTAAGTTCTCCAGCACAGGGAACAGTTGAAATAACAATTCAAAGACGCCATCCAACAGTACAACCTATTCTCAAATGTTATCATGATTCACGTGACGTATTTCCAGGTTTCATTAAAGACTATGTAAGAATTTATATCTATCAACAAATACGTAGCTGGGTTCCGTCTTCTACTAGAGAAGGAGCGGATGCTCTTCAGAAGATACTTGAGAAGAAAAGAGAATTGTTTGAAATTGGACTTGATGACATTGGATTGACATCGGCATTTTCTGAGTTTTTAGCCGGTAAGGTATCATTCAATGAGGTAGTTAATAAGTTCAATGCGTTCAAAAACACTCAGAAACAAGAAATAGCAAGAAATAACATCGGAAGCCTAGAAACCGAAATACCTGACTTAGTTGAGAGTCCCATTCAGCCGTCAAAAGAAGCCACATCACTTACATTTCAGCCTTCGCCAGCAATATTGAGAACAGAGGTAGTCACAGACAAGAAATTACTTGTAGTAGACAGACAAAACCCCGTTTTAAACAATTTCAAGATGTTTCTAGCAATTTCTGAACGTGCCTTCAAAGAAGAATATTTATTTTTCATCGACCCCCATATCACGAGAATTATATGGGGTGGTCATAGAGTCATCTTCATATTTACGCATGCATCAAGTATGTTCTCTCTGTATTATGATATCGAATTGTTTGAGGATGTTGGAGGGCTTGCAGGTGGTGAAGTTTACCCAACTACCACAATCGTTACAAAGAATCGCATATTCATCCCAATTCCAGACAATTTGAAGCAGTATTTCGAAATTGTAGAAGGTAAGAATGAAAGGAAATTTTATGTAAGATTTGATTTGTTTTAGGATTAGTCATTACCACGGATGAAAATTAGAATTGAACAGTATCGGTATATTGGCTTATGGCTCATTGATAGATGACCCTGGGAGTGAAATTCAACCTGTAATTGCTAGACTTATAGAGGGCGTGGAAACTCCATTCAAAGTTGAATTTGCCAGAAGTAGCGAGAAACGCGATGGAGCGCCAACACTAGTTCCAGTTAAAGAAGGAGGTGCATGCGCCACTCTGGATTCCCAAGAGCTTCCATCGTGAGTTCGCGTTGGAAACGCTGCATATGCCTAACCCTTGCTCGTATTACAACAAGGTGATGGAACTGGGGCGAACATATGTAGTAAAGCCAAAAGACGCCATCATCTGGATTCTTCGTTGGGATGAAGCAAGAGGCTTTTATCAAGAACTTCGGAGCAAAGGAATGGTCAAACCTAGAGAGGCAGTCCCCATCAGAATAACCGTCTACGACGAATATGACGACCGAGTTCACAGCTCTCGCGAAATACCGCTACATATGGTCTTGAGCGAGCAGGATGCTTTACGAGTTTTTGACAGCCTCGACAAAACCAAAACCAATTGAGTTTAAGGTGCGCGGATTGAAATGGGACTTTAGGAGGATCGCATATGTTATTGAATCTTATAGTCTCTTTCTTGTGAGGCTTGGGCAGTCATCAAGAAGCGACCTTAGATGGTCAATCCACGCTTGCTCTGTAAATGGAATTTGGAGTTGTCGCCGAAGTACTCATAAGGAAATTCATGTGTTTTACAAGAATGTAGAACACATAGAATTAGACGCGAAATTCCTGAGTCATGTCTCATTCAAATTTAGAGATTTAGAAGCTATGGAAAGGTTATTCAAAGAAGGACGAGGAGTCCACATAGACGTTGGCATGCTTAAACCAGGCGTGTTTCTTGACCATTCCACGCGAGGCGATAGACTTCTACGTCGCGTTTACAAGCATACTCTAATACTTCCTCGCTTAATGCAGTCTCGGTCGAAATGTAGAGATGTTTCCAATCACATTGATGAGCCTTCCCATCCTCGACTACTTTATCAACGTCCTCTCTCGTAACTCGATTCTTGTGTTTGGCCTCGACAACAATCTTCCCAAATATCCAAAAGCTGTGTACAACAAAGTCAGCGCGGCTTCCTTCCTTCTCCTCCTGAACTTCGATTCTCTCAAATCCCCAATACTTCCTTTTAAGTCGCCTAAAGACAAGTCCCTCAAAATCTTCCCACTTTTTCTTAACCGTTCTTCATAACACCTTCTCTTGATAGCTTTTGTTTATTCACGTTTTAATTCTTTACTGAAATCGATTCGATCTTAGGAATATTTCATATCGCGTAACTTCCTCGGTGTTGGTGATGAGAAGCTGCGGAGCTTCATTGAGAAGAGAGGTATTACAGTTCAGAACGTAGGTCTTGGTTGGGAGGCATGTTCTTGGCTGCACAACAAACTTAAGCATGAACGCCGAAGTGACTCTATGGTGTCAATTAGCACGCTCTAGAGAAGTGAATGAGGGATGAGCCTCAAATCCGAGAAGGATCTTTATGAACCTGTCAGGCGGGAACTGGTCGAGAAGTTCTCAGTCTCGGGTAAGGTCCACCTCGAGATCTCAGCAGACGGGAAGATCTCAGGAGATGTCAAGGAGAAGCTGGACGACGTTTCCCTTCACATAATTAACTTCGAGCGCGTGAAGCCAGACATAATAGGATTCCTCAGAATCGAGACCAAGACTGGCAGGGGTGCCGGTTATTATCAGGATGAGAAAATTGTCGCTGAAGTCAAGAATGTGCAGGTAGGTATCACAGACGTAATTCAGACCAAAGTGTACGCAGAAGTCTTCGATGCAAGACACGCCTTTCTGATATCTTCTGAGCCAATCCCTGAAGAGATCAAGAGATTCGTCAAGATGAAACCGGGATTACTTCACTACGCGGGTGGCTATGGAGAGATCAAACTAGTCCAATTTGATAAGGATAGAGAGACTTTCATTGAGCGGTCATGGTATCGTGAATCTCCCTTCGAGGAAGTTGAAGAAGTTGAGGAGATTGAGCCGGAGAAGGTAAGGACCCCAGCGCCCAAGACGTGGGAAGCAGTATTAAATTGGGCTGAACCATCTGTACGAGGTCTTGTGACCATATTGACCAAGAGGTTACAAGATGAGTTCCCTGATATGGTTCATGGTCCGCTCGCCAGATGGTACGCCTATTACACCAACAGTGAAAAGCTCAGAGCTAAGAGGTTCTTAGCACTTATTGCCAGCAAGAGAAAAATCACCTGCAGGGTTCGCGTTGATCCAAGTAAGTTCAGAGACGATGAGCGACGTACAAGAGACCTCCGTGGCTGGTTCTACAAGGGTTTGAGCGGAGTCGAAAAAGCCTTCGACCTTGCTTCCCCAAGCGAAATCGACAAGGCCATTCCGCTGATGAGGCAATCATACGATTTCGTGAAGGCTGAAACCGCATAAGAATCTCGCTCTTGAAAAGTTCTAAGATGTTTGGGTAGGCAGTCATTTGCTGGTGAAGACGCTGATGCAAGCCTAGTTCTTCCATGATATTTTTATGAGCCTGTGAAGCTTAAAACAATCATTCAACACCAAAGATTAAGATATGAGAAACAATTGCACTTATTCTACTCGCACTCCAATAGCGTGGGAAAGGGTCTGTAAGGAAATGTGGATGTGAGCCCAAATAGGTTTTCATCCGGCCAGCCCCACCATCAAGATGATCTCGTGGTACGGAGGGTGCTTAAAGCTGGAGAAGTCGAGAGAGACGCTTCTTCTTCTCGGGGTTGCTCATTCCCTGAACCATTCTCTTCTACTTGCTCTTCCGCCGCTGCTGCCATTGATCGTTAACGAGACAGGAGCTTCTCTGCAAACGATGGGGTTGATTGCGACTGCAGGGTACTTTCTATATGGCGCAGGCGCTCTTCTCGGGGGTACTCTATCAGATCTTCTTGGGGAAACAAGAATAGTTGCTATAAGTTTGGCTTTCGCCGGTCTTTCCACTTTCATCTTCATCTTCTCTCCAAGCTTGATGGGCTTCGCGATTGGGCTCGTCTTGATGTCTGCTTGCGCGAGTCTATATCATCCGACGGCAAACAGTCTGATCTCGAAAACCTTCCAGTCAGGAATGTCTGAGGCGATGGGCATCCACGGGATGGGAGGAAGCACTGGTCAAGTCTTCGCGCCTATCGCGTCAGTGACACTAGGCATTCTGTTTGGTTGGCGAACCCCTTTCGTCGCTATCGGGGTACTATGTATTCTATCTTCCTTGCTCTTTCTGAAAGTTCCATTTGAGCGAGGGAAGCGGAACCGCGAGAAGCGAGACTTCCTCGTTGTCTTGAAGAATCCAGGCTTGAGGAGTCTGCTTATCTACAATATGACTGTAGGCCTCTATTTCAGGGGCACTGAACTTTTCTTCCCCACGTTCCTCGTGAATGATAGGTATTTCCCTTTGGAACTTGCTGGGTTGGCGGCGACATCGATTCTTGCGGCGGGCATACTCGGACAATGGTTAGGGGGGAAGGGAGCGAAGAAATATGGAAGCAGGCGGACTATAATTGCTTCTTCGATCGGCGTGCTAGCGAGTCTGCTATTGCTTCAAGCGGTTAGGAACCCTACCATGAGCGCCGTTGCTTTCGTCGCGTTGTATGGGGTTTCGATGTATACAGCTCAGCCAGCCTCCAACTCCATCACCGGATACATAACGCCTGAAGAGGTTCGTGGCATAGTCTTCGGGATAATGTTCTTTGCAGCTTTCGGCCTAGGTTCGGTCTCTTCAAGCCTAGGAGGCTTCGTCGCGGATAGATACGGTTTGGGAGCAGTCTTCTACCTTATGGGATTCTTCTCCCTGCTGTCTCTCTTGGCCACTTTCGCAATTCCTAGCGAAGATAAGTCCTAGAAAGCCTAAGCTTAAAACTGTGTTGAAGGGTAGTTATTACCTTCAACTATTGGAGGTAGGATCGATTGCCGCTTAAGGCTTCGAAGATTGTGTACTTTTCTGAGACTGGGGAAAAGAATACGGATACCGTTTTGAAGATAGCGAAGGAGAGGGCTGAGGAAGCGAAGATCAAGAGCATAGTTGTGGCATCTACGCGAGGTGAAACTGGGGTTAAGGCAGCGAAGCTCTTCAAAGGATATAACCTGGTCGTTGTCACCCATGTGACAGGCCACAAGAGTCCTGATACGCAGGAACTCACTGAAGAGAATCGGCGGGAGATCATGAAGTATGGAGGAAAGATACTTACAACTACCCATGCTTTCGGAGGCGCAGGTCGCGCCGTGAGAAAGAGGTTCAATACAATGCAAGTCGACGAGATTATGGCGAATGTCCTCAGGATGTTCGGTGAAGGGATGAAAGTCGCATGTGAGATATCGTTGATGGCTGCGGATGCAGGTCTCATAAGGACTGATGAAGACGCGATTGCGATCGCTGGGAGCAGCAAAGGATGCGACACAGCCATAGTCGTTAGACCTGCGAACGTTCAGGCTCTATTCGATCTTAGAGTTAAAGAAGTATTATGCAAGCCAAGGCTCTAGCATACAATGCTAGGCAACTTGAAGTGCACTCTTCCAAGGCGCATCCTTCTTACAGATAATTCTAGTTTGGCCTGATCAAGATCTTCGCAAAGATCTCATCCTGTTTGCCGCCACCTCGAAAGGAAAAAAATTATCGAAAAATGCTTGCAGCTTCGAGAAGCAATCTAAGCTGCTCAGCCGGTTTCTATTCCAAGAAGTCGATCTTAGGGAACTTGTATGGACCTACATCTGCCGATCTAACCTACGAGTCGAGTCTTGATCTTGTGTTCAAGAAGGAAAGACGAGAAGGGGCAATAGACATGGGTTGAGGTTCATGTCCATCTCTTGCAGATGGCCACGCCTTCCACAGCATCCTTGGCAGCTGCGTCGGCGCCAATCTTCTTTGCGTACGCGGGATCTATTGGGGCTCCGCCTATGATAACCTTAACCTGATCTCTCAAGCCTTTATTTTTCAGCTCTTTTATCGTAGCATCCATGT